>Ga0068707_1000879_pt1 | contig 20649 bp, 13 predicted proteins | sample YNPNPMetaG_FD_66600 | JGI IMG/M metagenome (GOLD analysis project Ga0068707, IMG submission 66600) | Anoxygenic and chlorotrophic microbial mat microbial communities from Yellowstone National Park, USA - YNP NP MetaG | ecosystem: Environmental > Aquatic > Thermal springs > Hot (42-90C) >...
CGGGAGTTGCTTGTCCAGATTGACCGTATGGTCGAAAGGGCGTCCGAATACAACATCAATGTCGAAGATGTTTCACATCGTGGTTGGATCTTTTGCCCAGAATTTCAGCGAGGAGAGCCGGAACATCTGTTTTCCGCAGACGCCGTTGAGATTTACGTTTTTGGCCCGGCGAGATTACCCGATGTTTCGGTCCCGCTGGGTGATGTACGAACGAATGAGGGACCTTCGAAAACGTTGACCGAGGAAAAACCTTCACCCAACGGAACACAGTCGGATCAGGGAGCGCCGTCGCCCACTAGCGTGGGACCGACAGGCGGTAGCAGGAAGTCTGTCCCAACGGATGTGAAAGTGATTCTGGGACGGCGCCGTGGAACGGAAGAAGAGGTGGCCTGGCATCCCACAATCAGGAGCAATCCGCACATGATGATCGTGGGTCTTCCCGGAATGGGAAAAACAAACGTTCTCGTCAATATTTGTGCCCAATTGCACCGACAGGGAATAACACCCATCATCTTCTCTTATCACGCAGATCTAGAGGAGCGATTAGAAAGCATCGGCTGTCGCTTGCACATGGTTGACTACGACCGCCTGGGGATCAATCCTCTGAATGTTCTCAACCGTGACAATCCAAAAGCTTATCTGGATGTGGCAGGGGCCGTTCGGGATATCTTCCTGGCGATCTTTCCCGATCTTGGAGACGTGCAAGGGGGAGACATTCGGGAGGCAATTGTAAAAAGTTACGAGGAGAAAGGGTGGAAATCTGAAGACCCCTCCGGCCAGCCCGAGGTGCCATCCTTCGGAAGATTCTTTGAAATCCTGCAAAAAACGAGAAAGCCAGGACAGGGATTTGAAAATCTTCTCGGACGGTTAAAAGAACTTTCAGACTATAAATTCTTCGACACCGGAACAAGCATGATTGATATATGGACCGCGGACCAGCCCATTGCCGTACGACTTCATCGCACGCAGAACGATACCCTGCAACGGGCCATGGCCATGTTGATCTTTTATGACCTGTACAAAGGGATGTTCCGTCGCGGAACGCAGGATCGCATCACCCATGTGGTGGTGTTCGACGAAGCCCATCGCGCCAGCAGATTGCGGCTACTTCCCACGATGGCCAAGGAGTGCCGGAAATATGGGATTTCTCTGGTGGTCGCTTCTCAAGAGGCTCGCGATTTTGACACATCCTTGTTTTCCGCGATTGCCAACTATCTGGTGTTGCGAGTCAATGCCCAGGACGCCAAAGCGCTGGCGCACAACACAAGCACATCTGATCAGGAAAAACAACTCATAGACAAAATGAAGCAGCTCCCTAAATATCATGCAATCTACATGGCGGAAGGTTCACCGAGACCTGTGGACATGGTTCTCGACGAGGCGAAACCTAGCACCTCGTCTCAATTGTGAATAGCATTTGTTCGCCGCACCACATTTGGTAATTTGTACAAACAACCGAGATTGTTGCCAGCCCGCCATCGCCGTTGCGGTTGCACATGCTGTTAGGCATGTGTCTCCTATTCATATTTTTTTCCAGGTCCCGACGTCATTTTGAGTGTCGTTAGCTCCGGGTTGATACTGCACCAAAGCCCGCCGCGAACAGAATCTGACATCTTTGCCGTCCCGCCTGGTACTCCCCTGATTTTATCACATTCCACTCATTCATGATCTTCGCAGACTCGCAAAATGATTTACCTTTGACCAGCACCATCGGTATTATCGTGATCCCAAAGAAATAACTCACGCGAGCAGATATACGTTTATTGCCGACATGCACCGTGTTTTTTGTGTTTCGGTTTTATGTGGTTCAGCCCTCTACGAGGTACACGCCCGATTACTTCAGGCCAAGATTGGCCTGCGGATGTGTGGTCAGTAGCTCCCAGATCGTCTCGTGAATCACGTTCGCACGTTCGGGGGTGATTTCGAGCACCTCGCCATGATCGTGGTGCGGATCCTCGCCGTAGCGTTTCTGGTCGTTATAAATCGTGTAATCCAATGTGTCGGGACGTTCCCGAAAGAGCCCCGTGTAGAAGAGAGCAGCGATACTATAAGCAGGAGCCCCGGCGCGGATATGTTGAACATCCGTGTAATAATCCTTGATAGACTTAACCCCAGGAAACTCTCCAGCCTCCATCTTCTTGTTGAGTCGCGAGAAAAGTTCACCCCCGGGCAGGTGATGGAGCCTTCCGGTTGTCCAAAGTTCGGGAAAATTCTTTTTGATTTCCTCAAAGACTTGCTCGGTATACGCCCTTGTCCGCCAGTGGGGATAGTCGGCCAAGGTCCAGGGTTTTTCGTGATCCCCCAGATAAGGACTTGCCCACAGCTTCTCGTAGTCAAAGTGTTCCCGATCGGGAAATTCGGCCGTTCGAATTTCGCCCAGGCGTTTTTTCATGGCCACAGCCCAGGCGGGTAGTTGATCATCTGGGGGCACTTTGCCCGCCGACATGCTCGGCCAGACGGTGTAAATGAACACTCGACCCTGCGGGTTTCTCGCCAGAAAAATCCGGATGATATCGCTGGCGGCCGCAACATCGCCGATGTCCACGGGACCGTCAAACGTGGAGCCCCACATGTTGTCAGTGACGAACCGCAGTCGTGAACCAAAAATCTGAATCACAATCGCGTCCCACTCACCGGTGAGAAAAATTTTTGGCTTAAAGGCTGCCGATGCAGCTAAGCTCTCGTCGAGAGTCAAATCTCCGCGGCTGAACGCGCTTTGCGTTGTGGCGTCCACGGATCGGCCGAGTGCCCCCCACAATTCGTTGCGATGCTGCCACGACTGCCAGCCTGCCCCCAGAAACGCATCGCAAATCCATTGCTTGCCCGCACTTTGGCCCAATTCCGGATGGAGGGCTGGCATGGAGCTCCCGGTCAGACTGTTGCCGAAATAGAAGACTCGCGCAGATTGAGGGCGCTCCTCGTAGCGGGCCGGTTCGGCTGCCTTGATACAAACCACGCAGATAAGAAGCTGATAAAGAACAATCTGCACAACTATTGTATGCCTTACCATAAATTTCGTCCTTCTTTTCACAGAGCCATCGTAAAGAACTATAAAGTGTCGCGACATCTAAATGACACACAAAGTGTAACAACACCAATTAGTCAGTCTCGGCAACTGATAGCAGAAAACGATAAACTATTTGAAAAACCGCATCTACACAGTAAACAGGCTTGTTCAGCCTCCTTATTATTTCGCTACAAAGGACAATGTACCATCGTCGTCACGAAAGGCGGTCGCACATCCACCACGGGGCAAAGCGATACGGGCATCTTTGTAAGGGCCGTGCAGTGTACTCGCCCTTCTTTCGATGATGTCTCCCCATTCGTTCCTAGCTAACAAATGATAAACACCGCCCATTTTCAGGATCTGGCAGTCACCTTGCCCGGCGTAAAGATCATCCTCCACGGCCAGGAGCCGTGGCCTCGCGGCGAAGCCTTTCATTTCTTTCGTCAGCGGCGCGATCCAACCAGGGCCGAAAACACAATGGACCGTATCGCCCTCAACAAAAAGGCAGGGATCGTAGGCAAATAGGTAAGCATCCGTATTGTTTTCGGTTCCCAGGCCGGTATCTGCGAGAAAGCCAATTGTCCCGTGACCGGCATCAGGACCGTATTGTTCATAAGGTCCTTCCGGCTTGCCTGTTCTGCTGCGGAGGAGACCAATCTTCTGGCGGCTCAGTGAAAAGATAATCCACCAATTCTCATTTATATAGTACAGTTTAGGCGTGATGATGCCCCGAGTGTAGATCGGTTTCAGACTGTCTGGTGGGGAGAAGAAGTAATTTATCGGGTTGAATCCAGGATTTTTACCTAAACTGTCGGATCCGGAGCCAAGTGACGCCACACGGCCTACCGATTCCCATTGCACAAGGTCTGCGGATTTCCAGAGATAGACGCCGTCGTTTTTGCGAAAGTCTCCATTTGTACCGGCCGTACCGGTCAGGTAATATGTGCCGTCCGGCCCCCTCGTGATGAAAGGGGCCTGCAATGGTATGTGCCCGGGTAATCGGATCACGCGATGGAGCGGTTCCGGCATGGTCTCATGAGCAGGTATCAACTCACGGGGATGATGCACGTAAGGCATTTCCTGACGATGCTTCGGTCCAATGTCGTAACCGTGGCCGTTCCATTTGATTTCAAGCGGGAGACATCGCAATCGCTGCTGGTCTGGAAGGAAATTATCGTTGGCAAAAGCAATGAACCACCAACCACCCTCGTTATCCTGAAAGATTCCTGAATTCCCGCCGTGGGGCAAAACACTGTAGTTGGGATGCCACGGACCACCAATTTCATGCGCCCATAAAACCTCGCTGTCATAAGTGCCAAAGGCTCGGTAATCTCCATGCCAGCCGCAGCCTCCGATCATGAGGTATTTGCCGTCAACCTTGTATACGTGTCCGGCCGGCACGTCCCCCCGGATAAACGCAGAACCATCGCTCGTTTCCCACTGGTAGGCCCTATTTCGGGGATTGTATGGCGGCTGATACCCTGGTTCACTCGGCGGGGGTGGGACCTCGGCATCGATGTCGGAATAATCTTGCTTCATCGGCCAGAGCCACACGTGCCACCGCCCGTAGGTTCTTCCCTGATAGTCTTCCACAGGAATCCTGGGCCATGTCCAGCCTGCCGTCTCTGGCGGCGTAAATGCAACTTCCCAGGGGCCGTTCATCATTCCGGAGGTGCTGCGGAAGACTCGCCCGCCCCCGGGTACCGTAAACGTGATCCAGAACGTACCTTGGGCGGGGAAGATCTTGCAAACTGAAATAAGAAACGACCCTGGGGCGCCAGGGTCCTTGAACCAGGGAATTTCATCTACGGTTCTGAATCCCGCCAAAGGAATGCATTCCCATGGTTCGCCTCCTGTCAGGTCCTTTCCTCTCAAGATGCACGCCTTCCGGCCGAGGGATTTGTAAATGTGGAGCCCGCTCGCATAAAAATAGCCGTCATTCCCGTTAACCGCCACACAATCTCGAAACTGGAAATCGCTGATCGGCCGTGCGTGCTCCCAGCCCCACGCCTCGGTGATGATCTGCGGTCTCTTCCACGGCCACGGCTCACCTTTGCTACTGAAATAGGCGATTTCTTCCACCCAATCGACTGGTACAATCGCAGCGCGCTCCCGCAAAGCCGCCCGACTGTCCACGCCGCTAAAGGTGGCATACCACTGACCACCAGGCCCCTCGAACATAGTCGCCTGTCCGCCGTGAGGGACAGCCAGCTTTCGCCGCGACCACGGTCCCTGAAGCGACGTGGCTGTCGTAACCCAGGTATCATAGCATGGGACACCTAGTCGGCCGTGAATTCCTGCCGCAAGCAGGTGATACGTTCCGTCTCTTTTGAAAAGAAACGCTCCCCCAGTGCCAACCTGTAGAATCTGCCCTCCAGGCGAAAGTCCTTTCCGTGTGTCCTGCGGCTCAATCAGCCGCGGTTGCTCGGCCAGGCCTGTCAGGGTCTCATTCATCCGGGCAATCCAACCGCCGCCAAAGACCCAGTACACCGCCCCGTCATCATCGACAAACAGCGATGCATCCACCCCCCGCGTGGTGATCAGGCCCAGGTCTTCATACGGCCCTTCGGGTTTCCCCGTTTTACTTCTCAAAAGTCCCGTCCCGCAGGGTTTCAACGAATAGGTTAGGTAAACATTCCCGTTGATGAAATGGATTTCCGGGGCCAGCAGCCCCTGCATTTCGTCCGGTTCGCAACTTGTCCGCAGCAAACCGAGGTCCGCCACAGTGGCCGTGATAAGAGAACGAGGCGCTACCAGTCCCAGATCCACCCAGGACTTCAGGTCGGTGGATTTCCACAGCCGGATACCCTCGTTAATCGCAAAATTGACAGTACCATCGGGGCGATGCGTTCCCGTCGTCCCGGTCAGATAATAAGCGCCATCAGGCCCTCGTGCGATGGCCGGATCGATCATCGGGACATCCAATAGTGGCTGAACCCGGGTGTAATGATATTTCGCTTGGTGTTCTTTGACCTGCGACGAAAGTGACCGGTCAACCTGCGCTAAAGTGGCTTTGACCGTGGTACGGCTTGATGCCAACTGATTACAGGATGTGTCTTGTGCGAGGGTGGTGCCATTTGGCATCGGCCAAGGGGTTAAGAGACAAAACAAACCAGCATATGCCAGAACGACAGGCGTCTTCATTGCTCCCTCCCAGCGGGTTTCGCGCTTGGTGGTGTTCGGGAATCAAGCAGGGAACTGGGGCCAGAATCCCCCTCCACAACCAGGTGCGCCTCGAATGCGAAAACCTATTTACCAACCACTATCATAATCGCTCAAAAAATGTTCTGCGCACGCTCAAGACTTGTGGGAGCTGTCTTGAAACATTCAACCCGTTAACCGCCGTTAATCGCCAAGAATCTTCAGTACGCCTATGGACTGGCGGCAGTGAACGTTTATCTTCACCGGCGGACACTGGACAAGGTCCTGGGAGGCACAGAATTTCCGATGGGGATGAGAGAGCGCTGATAGCGCGAGCTGACCGGGCAGACGACCAATAAAGTGGGAAAGATAAACACGATAGACAATGTTAGACAGTAGATAAATTGCGTCTTATCATTCCTTGAAACCGGAAGAATTGCACACAGCTTTCAGATCATGTGGATTGTTTCAAAAAGGCAGTTAGAAGTTCCCTCTCTTTTTCCTTTGCGCATTTGCCCGGCAGGGATTGCTTTGGCTTTCGACCTTAACCTCCCTGGAGCTCTGCTGGGCGAGTGGCACGGTCAGACTTGGCACCCGGTTCGGCCCGCTTCTTACGTCGTCCAGCCTCTTGTATTTTGTCTCTCAGAAGGAAAAAATGACGGCACTTCCTGGTTGGACAATCACCCTTTGGAATCGCGGAATCCCCGAAGATCCCTTTTGGAGGCCGTATCATGTGTTTCCCGTTGAGAAAGGCGGCATGTCTGGCAGGATCCCTCTTTGTTGCTTGGACGTGGCTTGTTGAGTTTGACATGCTCATCGGGTTGTCTCCAGCGGTCGCACGGGAACCATCCCAGATGATACCGAAAGTGCGGGTGGATGTCCCAAATGCGCGATTTGTGAAGGATAACGGAACGCCTTACATCCCCTTTGGGGTGAACTATTTTCGACCGGGGACCGGCTGGGCGCCCCAGGTGTGGAAGCGATTCGACGCGGAAGCTGTTCGCGCCGATTTCCACCTCATGAAAGCCTACGGGGTCAACTGTGTCCGTGTTTTTCTTACCTTTGGTTCGTTCTATCAAGAGCGGGGAGAATTGAGCGAAGAAGGTCTGACTAAATGGGAACAGTTTTTGAATATCGCAGAAGAAAGTGGAATCTACGTCCACCCGACTGGTCCCGATCACTGGGAAGGGCTTCCGGCGTGGGCCCGTGGGGATACGATTTCCCAAGACGATATACTGGAAGCCCTTTGTCAGTTCTGGCGTCTGTTCGCAGCTCGGAACCGTGGCCGAAGTATCATCTTTGCCTACGACTTGCGCAACGAGCCCAGTGTGCCCTGGGATACACCATACTTGCGACAGCGGTGGAACCAACATTTATCGAAAAAGTATCAGACGGCCGAAAACCTTGCCTCAACCTGGCAGGTCCCACTTGAGCAACTGAGATGGGGCGAACAACCGGTACCTGATCCAGCGACTCCGTCACCGGCCTTGCTCGATTATCAGCTCTTCCGTGAAGAGATCGCCGACCAGTGGACGCGCCGACAAGCAGAAGCCATCAAGAGCGCCGATCCAGAGGCCCTCGTGACGGTTGGTCTCATTCAGTGGAGTGTTCCTGTGCTTCTCCCCGATCTGAGAACTTATTCGGCGTTTCGTCCAGCACGTCAGGCACAGTATCTTGATTTCATGGAAATCCATTTTTATCCGTTAGCTCGGGGATTCTATGACTACCAGCGTCCTGAGGATCATGCCGCTAATTTGGCTTATCTCGAGTCAGTCGTCCGCGAAGTTGCGGCCACGGGTAAGCCGGTTCTTGTTGCTGAATTTGGTTGGTATGGCGGTGGAAAGCTGACCATCTCTGGTGGCCGACATCCACCGGCCGCGGAAGAACATCAGGCCTCGTGGTGTGTCGACCTGATCCGTACAACAAAGGAACTGGCCTGTGGCTGGCTCAATTGGGGACTTTACGATCATCCGGAAGCTGGTGATGTGACGCAATTGACGGGACTGTTCACCGCAGATGGTCGTCCCAAAAAGTGGGCAATGCAATTCAAAGTGCTCAGCCAGGAGGTACCACACTTTTCGTGTAGCCGTTTCCAGGAGTGGGAAAAACGCCATCGCCGCCCGCAGTTGGACTGGTCGCGTGCGATCATCGACGCCAGTTACGCTGCCGAATATCGGCGAGAATATCTTAAGCTTTTTGAGGCAAAATAAAGCCCAGCGCAGAGCGTCAAGAGTAGCGGGGGATGCGTCGAATTGTAACGTGGAGCCACAACTTATACTCCGCGCGCATAAACGTGACACTTTCCTCTCGGTAAAACAATTCACTCGTGTCCGTGCAGGTTATAAACATCATGTATGCGAATTGTATGATCTGTCTAGGGTTTATCATGATCTACTTACGTTCTCTATCCAGACGCTGAGTTCAGACAGACCCTGAGTTGTTTGTTCCCAGTATCACAGAAGGTTCGCCTCTTATGTATCGGAAAGGTTCAAAAACTTTGGAGAGAATACTCACGTTGGAGATACCTAGTCTCGCTTTCAACGGTCGATTGAAATTCAAGGCGCCAGGATGCCTGGGATGGGCGTACATGGTACTAGAAACGGGAAAAAATCGCGTTCTTTGGCTACCTCTTGTTAGGGGATAAATCTAAGCGCGAGATAATACTCGATGGGGACGGTTGGAGGATTTCGGCAAGAAATATGCATATGTTCATTGCAATGTATTTTGAAAAATCGCATATTTGCGTCATCACCCAAATGGGTTATTGACAACAATGTTGTACAGACAATAATGAGGGCCGTTTGATAGCGTGTGGCACGTCGAGTGTTGAGGTCGTGATGGAGTACGACTTCAGGGGACGTTGCAAAACTCATCTTAAAGGGAGGGATGGCTATGTCCGGGAATGCGTCATCCTCCTTGTCCGGCACGCGGGTTGCCAAGTTCTATGAGATGCTCTTTTCGCCCCTGGAAGGCTCCACGGCCTGGGCCTGTATGCAGTGTGGCCTGTGCAGTAGCTCTTGTCCGCTGGGAGACGCCATGGAGTATCCACCAAGGCGGATCATCGCCGAAGCCTGGAATGGAAGTCTGGAACGCGTGATCCGCAGCCCATCCGTGTGGATGTGTGTGGGCTGTTATACCTGTTCCTATCGATGCCCGCGGCAGCTTGATCTTACGGATACGGTTTGGCCGGCGGTCCGGGACTACGCGCTTCAAGAGGGCATTCAGCCGCCTGCGGAACTGCGGACGGCGTTTCAGAATTTGTACCTTTACGGCAACGTGTTCGGGTATTCGCCCCGGAAACGACTGGAGTGGACGAAAAACCTCGAAGTTGCTGTACGAGATCTTTCCAAAATCCCCGAGCGTGTGGAGGTCCTCTGGCTCGTCGGTTGCTACCCGTCGTACCATCCGCGGAATCAGGTGGTGGCCCGGGCCATGGCGCGGATCCTGACGGCCCTCGGCGTGCGCTGGGGGATTCTCGGTAAAGAAGAGCGTGCGCTGGGCGATTGCGACCGGCTTTTCGGGGAGGAGGGCCTCTTTGAAATGCTCGTCGAAAACAATCGGCGACTTTTCGAGAGGTTTGAATTTGAGAAAATTGTGCTTCTCGATCCTCATGCCTTCCGGGCGTTGGAGAAGTTTTATCCGCGATTTGGGGCCGTGTTACCGGCCGAACATTACACCACCTTTTTGGCCTCGCGGCTGGATCAGATTCGGCCCTGGCTGAAGAATCCCATTCAAGCTCGGGTTACCTATCATGACAATTGTTGTGTTGGCCGGCGCTGCCGCTGCTTCGAGCCCCCTCGTCAACTCCTGCAAGCGATCCCCGGAATCGAGCTGGTGGAGATGCGTCGCAACCGAGAACATGCCCTGTGCTGTGGTGGCGGGGGCGGTGGAATGTGGCTGGACGCGTTCATCACGGAGCATGGTGGGCGGAGGCTCTCTGACGTTCGCATCCAGCATGCATTAGAGACGGGAGCTGACATCCTGGCTGTGTCCTGCCCTTTCGAGCTTTCTCGATTTGAAGATGCAGCCAAGGTCGCGGGAGCGGAAGATCGCATTAAGGTTCGGGATATTTTGGAACTTCTGGCCGAGAGTATGGGGCTTGGTGAGGGAGGTGGATGATGAACATCGTAGCAGTCGTCCGACTCGTTCCCGACTTGGTGGAACAGCTCGTGGTTAATCCCGAAGAAGACAACCTGGATTGGGACCAGACGGCCCTCACTCTCAACGAAAGCGACGATCACGCCCTGGAAGAAGCGCTGCTTGTGAAGGAGAAGCACCACGGGCAATTGACGGTGGTGGCGTTTGATTATGGAGAAATTGACCAGGTTTTATACATGGCGGCAGCCAAGGGGGCTGACCGAATCATTAAAATTGCCTGGCCGCATCCAGAACCCCCCAATAGCCTTGAGATGGTCGGCGCCTTGGGCCGGCTTGTGCCAACCCTGCAGGCGGATCTGGTGGTCATGGGATGCCAATCGCAAACGGAGTTTTTTGGAATGGCGGCTGCTCAATTGGCTGCGAGGCTGGGTTGGCCCTATGTGGGTGTCGTTCGAGGTGTTCAGAATCAAGCTGGTGGTGGATGGTGGAAGGTGTTTAAGGAGTATCCGGGGGCGGTCCTGGCGGAAATGGAAGTTCAGCTCCCGGCTGTTATCGGAATTCTGACGGCGAGCCAGCCACCGCGCTACGTGCCTGTAAGTCGGATTCGTGCGGCTTCGCAAACGGCACGCTTTGAAACGATTGATGGGATGGCCAAGCCTGAGGAGTCCGCTGTCAACATTCGCCGGGTTTATCTGACGCCGGCCACGTCGCATGCGGAAATGCTAAAGGGGACAGAGGAAGAGGTGGCCCGTCGCTTAGTGGATTTGCTTGTCGAACGAGGAGTCCTAAAATGATTCGCCGCATTCTCGTGCCCGTGGAAATTTACCGCAACCAGGTGACCGACCTGACTCGCGAGGTGCTGGCTGCAGCGAGGGTTGTAGGTGGGGAGCAGTGCGAGGTGGTGGCTTGTGTTTTCGGAGAACCACCACCAGAAGCTGTTGCACGTTTACAGGTTGCAGACCGGATCCTGATTCTTCGAGACGGTCAGGTTGGACAGCCAGTGGCGATCGCCCAGGCTGCCGTCCTTTCGCGGAGGCTTGCCCAGCTTGGGGTGGACGTTGTTTTCGTGGGGAGCAGTTCCTGGGGGTTGGACTTGGCGCCGCTTTTAGCAAGCTTTGTTGATGCACCGCTGATTGCAAATTGTCAAAACCTGGAATGCACTACAGAAGGACTCCGGGCGACGTGCCGCATTTGTGCGGGAAAACTCCTTGTCGATGTCGAGATTGGTCAGCGGCTGGCGGTCGTTCTGTTGCTCTCGGGGAGCTATGCTCGGTACGAAGTGCCGCCGGGTAAAGGCGTCATCGAGAAGTGCGAGGTTGCGCCGGAGGAATGGGATGCCCGGGTAACATTTTTGCGATGGGTTGAACCCGCGCGGGAAGATATTGATATCACTCAGGAGTCCACACTGGTGGCGGTGGGACGGGGAATTGAGCGGCAGGAGAATCTGACATTGGCAGAGGAGCTGGCGGAAGCACTGGGCGGGGTAGTGTGTGGGTCCCGGCCGGTTATAGATCAAGGTTGGCTGCCACCCACGCGCCAAGTGGGCAAATCGGGGATGACCGTCAAGCCAAAACTGTATTTCGCCCTGGGAATTAGTGGGGCCCCGGAGCATGTCGAAGGCATGAAGGACGCGGAGCTGATCGTGGCGATCAACCGCGACGAGCGGGCCCCCATCTTTAACGTCGCCCATTATGGAATAGCTGCGGATCTCTTCGACGTGGTACCTGCGATCAAAGAGGCTCTTGTTGCACGCCGTCAGGAGGTGTGAATGGTTCCGGTTCGGCCCACGTTCTGGAATATCCCCACGCCGAGCGAAATAGCACAATATATTCTCGGGCTTGGAGTGGCTATTTTCCTAGTGTGGGCCGTCCTCAGGCACATCCAATGCTGGCGAAAAGGTGCCTCAGAACCTCTTCCCCCGCTTGGACGCCAGGTGTGGCGGGAGTCTATCAGGCGCCTGGTCCGATTCGTTCTCGTCCCCGAGCGATTGCGCGAAGATCTTTATGGGTTTGTCACCCATTTGGCAATTTTCTGGGGAATGGTTTTTCTGGCTTTGGGCACAATCATCGCCACGGTCGATTGGGATCTCTTCCACCTGGTTCTAGGTGGCCGGTTATTGAGTGGACTGAGCTACAAACTTTTTGAATTGGTTCTCGACCTTGCCGGTGTTGCATTGCTGGTGGGCCTTCTGCTAGCAATCATTCGCCGCTACTTTTGGCGACCGGCGCGACTCAGCGTACCAAGATTGCCGCGGGATAAGTGGCAATCGGCCGTGATTCTTGGCTTGCTTTTGACTGTCGCTGTGACCGGTTTCATCGTAGAGGGTTTGCGGATCCGGGCGGGTGTCGTCCTGTCAGAAACGGCAGCTCCAGCCACTGCTGACACCGGCGATCTGGCCGAAGCAGATCAAGCGGTTACGGTTGCCGCTACTGTGCGGGCGTGGTCTCCGGTGGGGGCCGTGACGTCTGAAGCGTTTCGCGGGCTCCCCCTGGGCACAGTCCGAAGACTGCATCTGGTTATTTGGTGGATTCACGCAATCGCAGCATTCGGTTTTCTTCTTCTGATTCCCTTCACAAAGGCGAACCACCTGATCGCAGGTTTGGCCCATGTGATCATCCCTCGTCAGGACGGCCTCCCGTCGGCAGTGAGCGGGGATGGTGAAGCGACTCCTTTACGGGCTTTGACATGGCGTCAGCGCCTGGAGGTGAGTGCCTGCACTTCGTGTGGCAAGTGTCAGGAAGCCTGCCCCGCCCATCTGGCGAACAATCCATTGACGCCCAAAGGCTTGGTTTGGGGCTTGCATGGGCTTTTCATGCAGGATGTCTGGCTGGGGTGGAAGACCCTCGCAGATTCGCAAAATGAGCAACTCTGGCTGAGCGATGAGGCCCTCTGGAGCTGTTATTCATGCCGGGCATGTGAGGAAAAGTGTCCCCTGGCTATTCGTCATACAGGGCTGGTCGTTGCCCTGCGGCGTCGCCTGGTCGATCGCGGCGCTTTGGCGGATGGTCTGCAAGAGGTGCTGGTGAATCTGCAGCGGTATGGAAACTCGCTGGGACAATCACCACGAAAGCGGGGGGACTGGACCAGGGCCTTGCCGTTTAGCGTTAAAAATGCAGCCCGAGAACCGGTGGAATACCTCTGGTTTGTGGGAGACTACGCCTCTTACGATCCTCGTGCTCAGCAGGTCAGTCAAACTGTCGCACGAATCCTTCATCTAGCGAATCTGGACTTCGGAATCCTTTACGAGAAGGAAAAGAACGCTGGCAACGACGTCCGCCGGGTGGGAGAGGAAGGACTTTTCGAGTGGCTGCGGGAAGAGAATCTCAAACTGCTGAAAGGCAGACCCTGGCGGTGGCTCATCACCTCGGACCCGCATTCGTTTCATGCACTCCGTCATGAGTATGGACTGGGCGGGTGTGAAACTTCGTCAAAAGGCGCGGCCGCACGAGGCGAGAGGGCAGAAGAGGTGGGCAGCACGTTGGTTACCGTTGGCGCTACCGAGAATCCATCGGGAACGTCGGTGACTGATCCAGTTGATAGGAATGGTGATGATAACGGTTTGCGGGTTCGGCATACCGCAGAACTTTTCTGGGATTTGTTGAGTACTGGCCGGTTGAAGGTCGTCAGAAAGCTGGGGCGGCGGGTGACGTATCACGACCCGTGTTACCTGGGACGCTACAACAACGTTTTTGAGCCACCACGCGCTGTCTTAAAAGCGATCGGCTGTGACCTTGTGGAGATGCCCCGGCACGGACCAGAAAGCTTTTGCTGTGGGGCCGGAGGCGGACGGATCTGGATGAAGGACCGTCCGGGAAGTGGCGAACGTCCAGCCGAGATGCGGGTTCGAGAGGCCCTCCAACTGGAGGGAGTCTCGGAGCTAGTCGTAGCGTGTCCCAAGGACCTGGTCATGTTTCAGGATGCCATCAAGGCCGTGCGAGCGGAAGAGAGAATCCGTGTCGTCGATTTGGCTGATCTCGTGTGGGAGTCGGTGACCCCGACTCCAGACAATCCGGCTACTGGTTACGGTTAACGACAACGTCGCACTAATCCTTGGCTTGTGATCTTATGGGTGGAGGTGGGACCTATGAACCGGACCGAGAACGAACTGAGGGTCGGTGTCTATGTTTGCCACTGTGGGACAAACATCGCCGGGGTTCTGGACGTAGCCGATCTCGCCAGTTATGCCTCGGGATTGCCCCATGTGAAGGTTGCCCGGGACTACAAATATATGTGTTCGGAGCCCGGCCAGGAACTGATCCGGCAGGATATCGCGGCACATGGTCTGAATCGTGTGGTTGTTGCAGCCTGCTCTCCCCACCTCCACGAGGCCACGTTCCGCAAGGTGCTTGCCGAGGCCGGCCTCAACGCGTATCTTCTGGCTTTCGCCAACATCCGGGAACACGTGGCCTGGATTGCCCGCGACAAAGAGGTGGCCCAAGTCCGGGGGCGGGCGCAGATTGCGGCGGCGGTGGCGCGGGTGGCTCAGCAAGAGCCCCTTCAGCCCGAATCGTATCCTGTTGTTCCACGGGTGCTTATCATTGGCGGTGGCATCGCTGGGATTCAGGCAGCCCTGACAATAGCGGACGCAGGAAAGGAGGTGATCCTTGTCGAACGGGAACCGACCATCGGCGGCCATATGGCCAAGTTTGACAAGACTTTTCCCACCCTGGATTGCGCAGCCTGCATCCTCACGCCCAAGATGTCCGCGGTGAATGAGCATCCGGGCATTCGACTTCTCACATATTCCGAGGTGATGGATGTGCAGGGATCGGCTGGACGGTTTAAAGTCAAGGTTCGCCGGCGGCCACGCTACATTCGTGAGGACCTTTGCGTTGGGTGTCTGCAGTGCATCGAGGCCTGCGTTTTCAAGAGTCTGAAAATCCCCAACGAATTCGACCTGGGACTGGCCAAGCGAAAACCAATCTATCTGCCCTTTCCGCAGGCCGTCCCGCCGGTCCCCGTCATCGACCCCCAGACGTGCTTGCGGCTGCGAACCGGTAAATGCAAGCAGACGTGTCTGGAAGCCTGTGCCGATCGACAGGCCATCGACTTCGAGCAAAAGGAATGGATTGAAGAATACGACGTGGGAGCCATCATCGTGGCCACCGGTTTTCGCATTTTCGACCCAACAGACATGGCATACTATGGTTATGGTCGATTTTCGGAGGTCTATACGTCGCTGGAGGTCGAGCGTCTTTTGAATGCATCCGGACCGACCGGCGGTGAAGTGGTGTTACGCGACGGTGCCATGCCTCAAGCCGTGGGCATCGTGCACTGTGTTGGAAGCCGGGATAACAACCACCATCCGTATTGCTCACGGGTCTGCTGCATGTACGCGATCAAGCTAGCGCATCTGATCCACGAGCGTACCGGGGCCCAGGTTTACAACTTCTACATTGACATTCGAGCGCCCGGAAAAGCCTTTGAGGAGTTTTATGAGCGAGTTCAGAAAGAAGGTGTGCATTTTGTGCGGGGGAAGGTCGGCGAAGTGGAACGTGTTGCAACCAATGGCCAGCAAAGTCGTTTACTGGTAACTGTGGAAGATACATTGCTGGGGCGTGTGCACAAGATTCCGCTCGATATGCTTGTCCTGGCCGTGGCCCTGGAACCTGCGGAAGGGGCTGACGAGCTTCGGCGGCTCCTACACATCTCCTGTTCTGGGGAGGGCTTCTTTCTGGAAAAGCATCCCAAGCTGGCACCGGTGAACACCGCAAGTGATGGGGTCTTTATCGCGGGGGCGTGTCAGGGGCCTAAAGACATTCCTGACACGGTGGCCCAGGCCGACGCTGCCGCCGCCCAGGCCCTCGCCCTGATCGACCGAGGCGTGATCCAGGCCGAACCCAACATCGCCTGGGTGGACGAAAAGATCTGCTCAGGATGCCGGGTGTGTGTGTCGCTTTGCCCCTTCGATGCGATCACGCCGAATGAAGAGAAACAGGTGGCAGTGATCGATCCGACCCTTTGCAAAGGCTGTGGAACCTGCGTTGCGGCCTGCCCCTCGGGAGCAGCACAGCAGCATATGTTTTCTACGGAACAAATCCTGGCGGAGATCGAGGGGATTCTGGCTGTGTAACTTTCCCGGCAGAATCATGCGCTCGTCAGTGGTAAATCAAAGTACCTCGTTGCATCTTTTCCGCAGGTAAGACTCTCGTGGTGGGACCATCAACCTTAAGCCGCTCGCGGCACAGTTTTGCAGGGGTTTCTCCTTGCCATCGTTGGGGCGGTTCATTGGACAGGAGCGAAATAAGCGCGATGCAACCCGAGATGGGTACGCAAGGAGACCGTGACCAGCAACCCAGGCGTCTCTTCGTGCGGCAGGTGAAGGCCTCCGCAATGTGGGCGTCTGACCAGGCAGACCCATCGGGTTGGATGTTCAATTGGCCTAAGGGTAGGGACCTCCGCAGGGTATGTCTTGCCTGACAGGAGAGATAACCCAATTGTTCCTGTCGAAAGTTGACGATTAAACAGTTGGGAGCGGGGTAGAAACCAGGAACAGTGATCGAATTGCTAGGGCTGTCAATTCTGATCTCCCGAAACCACCTACCTTGTGGCTTAATACTTAAATCGCGCGATCTAACTTTGACGTTCTGCCGGGTGGATACCATATCCCCGGTTCTCCGGGGTTGGTTTGACGAATGCGGCACAATTTGTGAGTGTGGCAAATGAGACCGATTTCTGGCAAATCCGCGGGTCCAGGTAGGTTATTACTGGATGAACTCCAGGAGGCCGTGTCTTGGGTGGTTGGAGATGATGGGTTAGAATTAGTTTTTTGCGTTGTCTGTCATCCAAAAAACCTTACATTGCCATATCGTTATCCAAGTTGAATCAAGAATCGACCGAAGTGAGGGGACCATCATGGCGAAATGCGTTTTGGCGTACTCGGGTGGGCTTGATACTTCCGTTATCCTCAGTTGGCTGGTCGAGCAAGGTCACGAAGTTCACGCGGTCTATGTGGACCTTGGGCAACCTTGCGAGGATCGGAAAGCGATTCTGGATAAAGCACGGCGAATCGGAGCGAAGTCGGCGCAGATCATCGACGCCCAGGAAGAGCTATGCCGAGATTTTGCCTTTCCCGTCCTTCAATGGCAGGCCCGTTATGAAGATCTCTATTTGATGGGGACTTCGATAGCCCGACCTCTCATCAGCAAGGTTTGCTTGCAGGTGGCTCGTGAGCAAGGATGCGATCTCTTTGTGCACGGCGCGACAGGTAAGGGAAACGATCAGTGTCGCTTTCAATTGGCGGCTGAGGCACTCCAGCCCGGTATCCGTGTCCTTGCACCATGGCGGCTGGCTGAGTTTCGCAATCGGTTTCCCGGTCGAAAGGAGATGATCGCCTATTGTGAAGAACGCCAGATTCCCGTCAAGGCAACCGCTTCGAAGCCTTACAGTTCTGACGAGAACTGTCTTCATATCAGCTACGAGGCCGGCCGTCTTGAAGACCTTTCGGTCAATGGCGTCGAATTGGTTGAATTTGGGATGACGGTGCCGCCGCAAAGGGCGCCCGATCAGGCGGAAAAAGTTACGATCGGCTTTGAATCAGGTATCCCGGTGACCGTCGATGGCGAGAGGCTTTCGGCCTACGGGATCGTCAAGCGGCTGAACGCGATTGGTGGACGCCATGGCATTGGGCTTGTCGACATGGTGGAAAACCGCTTCGTGGGGATGAAAAGCCGCGGCGTTTACGAGGCACCGGGGATGAGCCTTCTTTACGCCGCCCATCGCCAGGTGGAACAGATCACACTCGATCGGGATGTCATGCATTTGCGTGACCGGCTGGCCCCTGAAGTCGCCGAGCTGGTCTATTACGGATTCTGGTACTCTGCCAAGATGGACGCCTTTTTGGCCATGATTCGACAGATTCAGAAGCCGGTTACCGGAGAGGTCACGCTTGTCCTGTACAAGGGCAACATCATGGTGGATCGGCGGTCAAGTCCCAATAGTCTGTACGACGAAGGCATCGCCACAATGGAAGGCGGCGGGGATTATAACCAGAGCGATGCGGAAGGCTTCTTGCGAATCCAGGGATTGCCGCTTCGCGTCCAGGCAAGGATTCGGCCACGGAAATTCTAGAGCCAGACCCCGTCCTTGCGGTCGAGAGAAGAATCGGCCAGCGCTTAAGACAGTTGGTTTGAACTTGCCCACGGGCGAATCCTGCAAGGTCAGGAATGCGGAACGTTACTTGCTGGCATAGCGGCTAAGAGGGATCTCGCGAACTGGCGGATCTCCTCAATCACCGCATTCCGGTCTTTGGCGGGGATTTCGGCGATCCGGCGAACAAAGGCGGAGCCGACGATGACCCCATCAGCCACCGGAGCAATCATGCGGACATGCTCAGGTCGGCTGATCCCAAAACCAACGCAAATGGGAAGCGATGTTTGTTGCCGCAGCCAGCTCACATTTTGAACGAGGCTGGGAGGGAGTTCCTTCCTTTCTCCCGTTATGCCGGCGACAGAGACGTAGTAGAGAAAACCGGTGGTTCTTTGGGCAATAGTGATGGCCCGCTCCTGAGGAGTCGTCGGCGTGACGAGCTGAATCAGGTCAAGGCCGCTTGCAAGGCATCGCTCACGGAGGGCCTCGCATTCTTCGACGGGGAGATCAGGTACGATCAGTCCGGCCAGTCCACAGTCCCTTGCCCGATTGACAAAATCTGCCACTCTGTGACGGTGAACAATCGCGTAACTCACCATCGCCACGACGGGTATGGAAAGAGTTGGCAGCGTTTGCGAAAACATCTGAAAGATATCATTGAGTCGAATCCCTGCTGCGAGCGCCCGCGTGTAAGACGCCTGGATGACCGGCCCGTCAGCGATGGGGTCACTGTAGGGGATGCCGATTTCGAGGAGAGAACATCCCTCTTCAGCCAGGGCTTGCATGACTTTGGCAGTGAATGCCAGATCAGGATCACCTGCCGTGAGAAATGGCATGAGCGCCCGCCGCTTTTGGTTACGCAGAGAACTGAAGACTTCACTGATGGCCGACATATGCTTCTGTTTTTCTTGTGTGCAAAGGACGATGAACCAGGATTACGTCGTTGTTCCGTTAGAGACGAAATCATCCAAAGGCTTGGCCAAGGAGTCGGGCAACCTCTTGTGTGTCTTTGTCCCCGCGTCCTGAGAGGCAGACCACCACGATCTTGTCAGAAGGCAAGGACCTGGCGAGTTCCATGGCCTTGGCAATGGCGTGGGCACTCTCCAGCGCAGGGAGGATTCCTTCGCATCGGGCGAGGGTCTGAAAGGCGTCAAGGGCTTGCTGGTCAGTGACGCTGGTGTAGGTGACCCGGCCGGTTTCTTTCCAATAGCTATGTTCAGGGCCGACACCCGGATAGTCCAACCCGGCTGAAACAGAGTGGACATTGGCGGTTTGCCCATCCTCGTCCTGTAGTACGTAGGAGAAAGTCCCATGAAGAACGCCTGGCTGTCCAAAGGAAAGTGTTGCAGCGTGGTCACCCAATTGCGGCGAACGCCCCCCGGCTTCCACGCCCATCAACGCAACATCATCCTCGATGAAGGGGTAAAACATGCCAGCGGCGTTACTTCCCCCACCGACGCAGGCAACAATCCAGTCTGGCAGCCGTTTGATTTGATCCAAACATTGCTGGCGGGTTTCTCGTCCAATAATCGACTGAAAGTCCCGCACAATCCGCGGAAACGGGTGAGGACCAGTGACTGACCCCAGAATATAATGCGTGGTTTCTACAGAACTCATCCAGTCACGCAGGGCTTCATTAATCGCATCGCGCAGCGTTTTTGAGCCACTGGTCACGGGGACGACCTGAGCACCAAGCAATCGCATACTGAAGACGTTGGGCCGTTGACGGCGAATATCCTCTTCGCCCATGTAAACAACACATTCCAGGCCAAATCGGGCACAAGCAGTGGCGGTTGCCACACCATGTTGTCCTGCGCCGGTTTCTGCAATCACACGGCGTTTTTTCATGCGAACGGTGAGGAGGGCTTGCCCCAGCGCGTTGTTAATCTTGTGCGCCCCGGTATGATTGAGGTCCTCCCTCTTCAAGTAAATCTTTGCCCCTCCACACAACCTGGAGAGTCGTTCTGCAAAGTATAGTGGAGAGGGACGACCCACGTAGTGCCGATAGAGATCCTCCAATTGCAGGCAAAACTGAGGGTCAGCAATTGCCTTTTCGTACTCCTCGGTTAATTGTTCGAGGGCGAACATGAGCGTTTCCGGGACAAACCGCCCACCGAATTGACCGAATCGTCCCCGTTGATCTGGGACATTCCTGGTAACTTGCATCGAATGATCACCTTTGTGTCAAAGCAACAATCGTAGTGCCGTCCGATTACAACGATTATGAGGTATGTATCGAGGGGCAGCCGACGCAAATATTTTATCCTAGGATACCATTGAGGGGTTGATCAAGACGCGGTTGTAAATCTCGGTCG
>Ga0068707_1000881_pt1 | contig 20630 bp, 18 predicted proteins | sample YNPNPMetaG_FD_66600 | JGI IMG/M metagenome (GOLD analysis project Ga0068707, IMG submission 66600) | Anoxygenic and chlorotrophic microbial mat microbial communities from Yellowstone National Park, USA - YNP NP MetaG | ecosystem: Environmental > Aquatic > Thermal springs > Hot (42-90C) >...
ACCGATAGCCCAAGGGTCAGCGGCACAAAGAGAAAGTGGAAATAGGTGGCCACGGCAAACTGAAGCCTGGATAGGATCAAGGTGTCCATGGGGCCTCCTCCGTTTCTCAGACGTCTCTACGCCCCCGGTGGGTCCCCCGTTTCGAGGCCTCCCGGGTCTCGCGATGGGGGATATCAAGACAGGTCTCGCCCTCCAGGAGACTTGCGAAACTGGCCTGGGAGAGGGTCTGGCGGAGCTGGTCCCTGGCCTTTTCCCACACCCGGTGAACCGTGCAGTGCGGACTCCTGGAGCAGCTCTCGGGCCTGAGAAGGCACTCGTTCAAGAAGAGCTCCCCCATGACCGCCTCCACCACCTCGAGAAGGCTGATCTCCTCGGGGGCGCGCCTGAGGCGATACCCACCCTTGGCCCCCTGGAGGATCTCCACGATCCCGGCCCTGGCAAGCTGCTGCCCGATCTTGGCCAAGAAGGGCTCTGGGATCTCCATGGCCTGGGCCACCGCCCATCTGGGGACCACGTCCTTGACAGGCCTGTTGGCCAGATATAGAACGCACCTCACAGCGTATTCGCCGGCCCTCGACAGTCGCATCGCCCTGATCTCCCAAACCTGGTAAAATGGATCTCTATTGTCTTATATCAGCTTACCGAAAGGGTGTCAAGCATTTTTTCCGGACATCCTGGCAGGCAGTCGGAGACGATGGTCCCGTATCGATTTCTGTGATATGCTGAGGCCGTTTCAAGCCCCGCTCATTTCTTCGAAAAAAGGGAGGTGCGACATGGCCAAGGGCCTTTTTCTCTGTAGCCTTCTCCTCATGGTCCTGGTGCCCTGGGCGAGAGCCCAGCAGGGATTCGAGACGGACATCATAAGGACGTCGGCAGGAGACCTCAAGATCACCTTCATCGGACACGGCTCTCTCTTCTTCACCTTCGGGGACAAGGTGATCCACGTCGACCCCGTGGGCCAATACGGGGACTATTCCAAGCTCCCGAAGGCGGACCTCATCCTCATCACCCACGAACACCGGGATCATCTGGACCCCAAGGCCATAGGGGCCATCCGGACCGAGAAGACCAAGATCGTCCTGACCCAGGCATGCACTCCCCAGGTGCAAGGCGGCATGGTGATGAAAAACGGGGATGCACAAACCATCGAGGGGATCAAGATCGAGGCCGTCCCGGCTTATAACATCCTCCACATGCGAAGCGAGGGCGTCCCCTTTCACCCGAAGGGTGTGGGGAACGGCTACGTCATCACCTTCGGCGACAAGAGGGTCTACGTGGCCGGGGACACGGAGAACACCCCGGAGATGAAGGCACTCAAGGGCATAGACATAGCCTTTTTGCCCATGAACCTCCCCTACACCATGACCCCGGAGATGGTTGCGGATGCAGCCAAGGCCTTCAGACCGAAAATCCTTTACCCGTACCACTTCGGTGACACTGACACATCCAGGATCGTCGAGCTGCTCAAGGATAGCAAGGATGTGGAGGTGCGGATCCGAAAGATGAAGTGAGGGAGCGCTGCACCCCGGAAGAGCAAGACACCCTAGAGAGACGCGTCAGAAGAAGGCCGCTGGGGGACCTCACTCCTGGACCTGTCTTCTCCTGTATTGATAATAACCGTCCCTGACCGATATGTACGGGTCCACGGCGTTCTTGACTATGTCCTCGTATTCGCCGATGCGCAAAGAGCGGTCATTGGCGTACTCGTACGTCCTGGTGGCGAAGACCCACTCGCTGCCTGGCATCAGGTAGGTGATCGGGTGAAGAAAGCTGTCCCCAGCCATGCCAAAGGTGTCGCGCAGGGAGGAAGGCCCGACGAAAGGCCACACCAGATAAAGACCGTGGCCCAGCCCATAGGCCCCCAGGGTCTGGCCGAAGTCCTCCCGATAGGGTTTGAGACGCAGGTAATCCCCGGCTACATCGATGCACCCAACGAACCCCGCCACGGTGTTGATGACGAAGCGAGCGAGCTCGACCCCCGCCCCTTCGAATTTGAACTGCAAGAGGTTGTTGACGAACCTGACCGGCATGGCCACGTTGGTGAAGAAGTTCCTGAATCCGATGCGGAGTTCCTCTGCCACGATGAGGTTGTATCCCTGTGCAAAGGGCTTGTAGACCCAGAAGTAAAACCTGTCGTTGAAATCGAACATCAGGCGATTCCAAGGCTCCAACGGATCCGGAATCCCCTCCTCCTCCACCCCCTCCTCCTCCGGTTTGGCCCCCTCGTGAAGGGCCGTCTTCTCGACGGCGGCGAAGCTCACCGCCTCTCCGGAGAGCTCCTCCCCGTAAGCGGGCACCAATGAGGACAGCGCGAGCACCACTCCGGGCACAATCCCCTTCCACATCCACCGGCCCATCAGATTACCTCCACAGGGTTTGTCGTCGGAGAACCCATCTCTCCACCAACCCTTCTGAAACGTTGGCATAGTTAAACAGAAGTCCGTGCCGAAATCAAGACAAAAATGTTTCCCTCCCCTGAAAGCGATTCCGACCTCCCTTTTTCTACCCAGAGGGATCGGCCATCGGCAGCTAATACTTTAGCCGCTTCCGGGTCATTGAACCTTCGCTGGTCCGATGGTCCAGGGTCAGGAGGGCACCGGCCCGGCGCATCCCATCGGCGGCGTGGCCGTATCTTCATTCCGAGATCACCGTTGACGGACTCTCCAGAGGGGCCTTAGACTGTGAAGAAACCCTGTCCTGCCTTCACCGGGCAAGGCCGGGCGAGAGAGGCGATTTCCATGCACAAGGTCATGATATCCCGAGCGAACTATCGCAACTGCCGGGACGCTGTCGAACGCGCCTTCCATCTCTTCCCCCTCCAAGTCAAGTCCAAGAAGGTGCTTGTCAAACCCAATGTCCTGAGGGTCTCCGAGGCGGACCAAGGGATCGTGACCCACCCCGATGTGGTCAAGGCTGTGGTCGAGAAGCTCGAGGAGCTGGGGCCCGCCGAGATAGTCGTCGGGGACAACCCTGGAGTCATGAGTTACGGGGCCAACGAAGAGGCCTTCCGCAAGACAGGGCTCATGGAGGCCTCCATGGGCCATTACAGGAACATAGGATCGGAGGCCTGCGAGCTCTCGTTCCCTGCGGAGTTCACCGATCGGGTTATGGTATCCCGGGCCGTGCTCGACGCCGACGTCCTCATCTCCGTCCCAAAATTCAAGACCCATGGCCTCACGGTCATCACAGGCGGCATCAAGAACAGCTACGGCTTTCTCCCCGGTGCCCAGAAGGCCAATCTGCACCGCATCGCAGGAGATGCATGGAGGTTCAACCAGCTTTTGCTCGAGGTCTTCTGTCTGAGGATCCCTGACCTGTTCATCGTGGATGCCGTCGTGGGGATGGAGGGAAACGGGCCCGCCTCCCCCGACCTTCGGGAAATCGGGCTCATCCTGGCCTCGGACAACGGGGTGGCCCTGGATGCGACCATCGCGCGGTTGATGGGGCTGGAGCCCAGGCTCTTGCCACTCCTGCAGATGGCCGCGAAGCGAGGACTGGGCGATTACGAGGAGAGCTCCATAGAAATCCTGGGAGAGTTGGTGCCCATCCCCGGTTTCAAGGTCCCGCCGGTCTTGGAGGGGGCCAAGGCCGTCTCGGACGCCGTAGCGGAACACATGTACAGCCGGATCCGCATGCGACCCAAGGCGGACAGGACCATCTGCACGGGGTGCGAGAGCTGCGTGGCGCAATGTCCTGTCTCGGCCCTCACAATGAGTGGCGGGGTGCCGGTCGTGGACCCGCACAGGTGCATCGCCTGCTTTTGCTGCCAGGAGATCTGTCCGGTTATGGCCATGAGATTGTGCTGAGCCAGCACAGGCGCCGTGCTCCCCGCACCACCGCAGAGGCCCTCAGAAAAAAAGAGCGGGAGCATTCGAGTTTCTCCCGCTCCGTCCACGACTCACCTAGGCCCCGTCTTTCAGGGCCGCGACATACAAATGGCTAGGCCACCCTCTCGATGATGGTCGCCACCCCTTGACCGCCGCCCACGCAGGCGTTGGCGCAACCGTATCGGCCGCCTTTCAGATCGAGTATCCTGGCCAAGGTCCCCACCAGACGTATCCCGGTGGCGCCCAGGGGGTGACCGATGGCTGTGCCCCCGCCCATGACGTTGACCCTGTCTGGGTCGATGCCCAGTTCCTTGATGCAGTTGAGGGCAACGATGCAAAAGGCCTCGTTGATCTCCCAGTAGTCGATGTCCTCGACCTTGAGGCCTGCCTTTTGCAGGGCTTTCCGGCTCGCCGGCACAGGCCCCACGCCCATGATGGTGGGATCCACCCCAGCGAAGCCGATGGAACGGATGGTAGCCAGGGGCGTTATCCCCTTCCTGGCCGCCGTCTCCTTGGACATGAGCACCATGGAGGTGGCCCCCGCGTTCAGGGGAGAAGAGTTGCCTGCGGTGATCACCCCATCCGGTTTGAAGGCAGGCTTGAGGGAGGCGACCCCCTCGTATGTCGTGTCGCCCCTCACCGCCTGATCCGTGTCCACCACCATGACCTTGCCGTCGGCCTGCTCTGCCTCCACCGGGAGGATTTCACCCTTGAAAAAGCCCTCTTTCTGCGCCTTGGCCGCTAACTCGTGCGCGCGCACGGCCCAGCGGTCCATCTCCTCTTTGGTGAAGGATGTCTGGGAGAAGAGCTTCTCCGCCGTGAGCCCCATGGCCATGGCCGTCGCCATGTCCCAGTGCTTGTACTCCTCGTTCGTCACGAGCTCCATGTGGGTCTGGACCGGCCCCCCTGGTGCCGAGAGCATGGCCATGGGCACCCGCGTCATGTGCTCCATCCCTCCCACCAGAACCGTATCGGCGAAGCCCATGGAGATCTCCATGAAGCCGATATGGATGGCGGCCATGGCCGATCCGCACTGCTGGTCCACGAACTTGGCGGGTATCTCCTTGGGGAGGTTCGCCAGAAAGATCGGAAAACGGCCACCGTAGGTCCATTGCTCCCCGACGCCTAGGGCCGAGCCCACTATGAAATCATCCACCTCCTCCGGGGAGACCTTGCTCCTCTTGAGCACCTCCGGCAGCAGCTTGGCCAGGAGCTGATCGGCCCTGAGCTTGTGGAACCAGTCCCTGCCAGGGTCGTTGGGTCTGGATCTGGAAAGGGCCGTCCTCAAGTAACCCGCGATAACCACTTCTCTCATCTTTTCACCTCCGTCTCACGTTTTCCGCACCGCGAGTCCCACGCTCAGCGGGATGTCGGACCTGTTCTCTCGTAATTGATCACAGGGTGGCGGCGTTTCTCGGAGCGGCTCGGCGGAGGCGCCTCGATCTTCCAGGATTTGGACCTGGGGGAAGCCCTCTCGGCCGAAGCTGAGCCGAGGCCGACCGAGGGAGGGGCAAGCATCCCCCGGAGGCCGAATCCTTCGGAAAATCAAGCGCCGAAGACTTGAAGCGGAGAGAAATGCCGCCACCCCCGCGACCAGTTACGTTCTCTCCAGGATCTGCCCGGGTCATTCCGAAGGCCACAGACAGGTCCTTTCATGCGACCCTGAAAAATGCCTCGTCGAACTCCGGTCTTCCCTCGAACCTCTTCATGAAGAATCCCGGGAACTTGTCCATGTTATCGAAGATGGCCGGGTTCACCTCTATGCCGGCCTGGTGAAAGCCCTTGACTATAGCCTTGGGCGAAGGAGGGCAGCCCTTTATGGCTATCATCTCCTTGATCTCCGGGTTGTCCTTGTTTGCCTGAAAGATGCACTTGCCCAGGAGGATCGTCTTCTTCTTGCCAGGCGTCGGTTTCATGACCTTGCCTGTCAGCACCTCCACATCGTCCCAGGGTTCACCCCTCCAGGCCTGGGAGATCGCCGTCAGGATCACCCCGTTGAGCCCGGAGCAATAAGTGCACATGGTAAGATCATATTTCCTGTAAGACAAGCCCTTGACTCCCAACTTGGCCAAGGCCGCATGCAGGGTGTCGCCCTCCACGTAGGGAAAGTCATAGTCATGATGAAAAGCCAGATCCTCTATCTTCTCACCCACCACCTCCACGTCGGACAGGTCCATGGGCCTTCCTTCACCCGAGGCCACATGGACCAGGTGAGGGACCTGAGCCGGCCCGTAGCCCAAGAGCCTCGCCCCTACCATGTCGGCGGACAGGATGTCTCTCGAGGCCGCCAGTATATTGCTCCTCCTGATCTTGCCCTCGAAACCAGGGCCCCGCTCCGTCGTGTATATCCCATCCAGTATCGTGAGGCAATCCCTCAGGATCCTGGGGAGTCTGGATATCATGTAGTTCAGATCGCGCTTCGGGTCTGGACTGTGGGATTTCTTGCGGGACGGGATATCCAATACCCCTTTGAGATTCTTGATACCGAGGCTCACCACGGTCTGTGCATGGGTCTTGAGGACAGGGATGTTGACCACGAAGTCACTGTGGAGGATGTCCCTGTTGACGTTGAAGACCACCCCTTCGCCCAGATCGACCTTCTCGAAAGGCCGCTCGTGGACGTTCACGAGCCTCACGCCGTAGCGTTTGGCCAGCGCCTCGTACCCGAGGGTCTCGAAGGCATGCCTCGCCGTCTCCCGATCCTTGGGGTCGATGGAACTCCCCTCGCCTATGGTGATGTCGTCTATCCCCCGCTCCTTCAGCAGGCGCACGACATCCTCTATGACACGAGAGGTGGTCACGACCCCCCACTTGGGAAAGGCCGTGACCCTGGTCCAAAAGACGATGTTGGGCTTGATGAAGACCCTGGCCTTGGTCGGCACCTGGTCCAGGCCGTGGCACAATTCCACAACCTTTCGGACGGAGTCGCCTGGGCCCTCGTACCGCACCACGGCAACCAGTGACTTGTCAGTTTCCATCCCCTTCCCTCTCCTTCCGTCACTGCCCGGGGCACAGGCTAGAGCCGGGCAGTCAAACGGATCGATCATCTCTGGGCGGCCATCAGTTTCCCGAACCGCTCCAGCATCTTCCTGGGTGTCACCGTCTCCCTCTCGTAGGGGGACATCTCCTTCTCTATCCCGAACAGATACTTGGCGATCCCTTTGAGCTTCTCCAGGTCATATCTCCCCATCATCGTTATGGTCTCCATCTGGGGAGAGCCACCACCGTGAAGCCCGGCGATCTGCATCACGGCCGAAAGATCGGAGGCCAACAGATTCTCCACCCCGCGGAAACAGCGCTGCATGTTCTCGGAGCTTATCTTGGGATTCCTCTTGAGGTACTTGTTTGCCAGCTCCCCCACCTCCTCGGAGAAAAAGGACTCCTCGAACGGCAGGGTCGCCACGAGGCCGCCGGCCAAGTCCGCCACGACCTTGTACTCGTTGTAGATCTCCTCTCCGGCGAGTCGCCTTCCCGCGTTGGTGAGGATCTCGTCCGGTATGCAAGTGCCTGAAGGCGATCTCTCCGAACGAAAGGCACTCGCCTGGCCCGCAGCGTAGACCAGCTCGGCGGTGCCGATCAAATGGGATATCTTGTCCCGCACATGGGACTCCTTCTCGATACCGTTGTATTCCGCCACCAGGGCTGCGGCGCTGGCCAGTATCTCAGAGACGGCCGGCTTGCAGCCCGTGTAGCTGTGTCTGTGATAGTGGGCGAAAAGCAAGGCCAAAAAACCGGCGAAGGGCGTCTGCCTCGGGTCCTCCTTTCCATTCAAGAAGACCCTCTCCCTTGGGACGAACACATCGTCGAATATGATGAAGGCCTCTGCATCGCCCATCTCCGCGATGGGCGCCTTGAGGAACTTGCGCTTGTGCTGCCCGGCGGGCCTGACCAGGATCTTCACCCCCTCGTGATCCGCCGGCACGGCGAAGGCCACAGCATAGTCGTTGTCCTTCTCCGTCATGAAGCGGGTGGGGACCACTATGATCTCGTCGGCATAAGGCGTGTTGGTTATGTTGATCTTCGCTCCCCGCACCACGATCCCGTCGGGAAGGCTCTCCACTATCCTCACGTAGAGATCGGGATCCTCCTGTTGGTGAGGCCTCTTGAGCCTGTCGCCCTTCGAGTCGGTCTGGGCACAGCTCGCCACCAAGTCATGGGCCTGGAAGTATCCGAGATACTCCCTGAACCTCTTGTCGTAATCCGTTCCGAGGACCTGGTCCATCTCGTAGGTGATCACCGACAGGGCGTTCAAGGCGTCTATACCCATGCACCGCTGGATGCACCCCCCGACCCTGTGACAGAGGACCCTGGTCATGCGCTGTTTCTTCAACAGATCGTCGGGGCTCTGGTGGATGTGGCAGAAGCGGTTGATCTTCTCCCCTGTCAAGTGAGAAGTGGCCGTGCACAGATCCTCGTACATGGCATCGTGCGCCATGTCGAACGTCTCCCTGATGATGCGGATACCGCCTTGCAGCCTCTCGTCCGTCCTGTCCACCTTCTCGGCACCCATGTAGAGATTAGGGGACATCCTGCGAAGCCGCTCATAATACTCCTCGAAGGTCCTCACTCCCATATCGCCCTCCTTTTCAAACGCCGTGAGTCACACGATCTCCGTTCCTTGGCCTTCATGCTTTCCGATGAAACTCGACTCGATGACCTCCCGGCCCCTCCCATTCCACCCACGCCCTGGGAACCGTCCTCCGGCGGGCCAGGGTTCAAGGCCCTTCCCCCGGCATGAAGATCCGACGGGAAGGTAAGTGATCACGGGGTGACGGCGTTTCTCGGAGCGGCTTGGCGGAGGCGCTTCGATTTTGCAGGATTTGGACCTGGAAGAAGCCCTCTCGGCCGAAGCCTAGCTGAGGCCGACCGAGGGAGGGGGCAAGCATCCCCCGGAGGCCAAATCCTTCGGAAAATCGAGGGCCGAAGACTTGAAGCGCAGAGAAATGCCGTCACCCCCGTGACCAGTTGCACGGCAAGACCTCTCTCGGTATTACCGTCCATGACCTCCCCTGTCCACCCCCAACGCCAAGACAGGCCATTGCCTTGGCACTCAGTCCCATTGCGGCGGGCGAGAACCCGGGAGGTAGAAGTGTCCGAGGTCGAAACGCGTATCCCCCCGGTACTTCTCAAAGAGCGATTTCCGAAACCTCCTGTAGGCTTCCATTGACGGTCTTAAACCCATCCCCTGTAGGCTGTCAACTATTTTCTCGATGGACGGTGGACATCCCGGCACCATGACCGCGTGGCCTATACCCCTGTCCGCGCGATGCGCCTTGATGGCACAGTTCCCAAACAGAACGGTTGTCGGGAACCCTCTCGTGGGGCTCGTCACGTTCCCGGTCAACACCTCCACCCCATGGAAGGCCCGTTCCTCGTATGCTGAGGTGATCATCATCAACAACGGATTGTAAAGCGCGGCGCAGCCGCTGCAAAGGCTCTGATCGTACTTGGGCAAGGAGATCCCCGTCACCCCCAGTCTGTCCCACATCTTGGGCCCGGAGTTGTCCTCTCGCCAATCGAAATCCCACTTCACCGGACGAACCCTCTCCTCCAAGTCCTCACCTTTCAAAACGATTCCCTCCAGGGATGTGCTTCTGCCCTGGCGCTCGGCGCACATGGCGATATGGGGCACCTCACCACCATCGAAGCCCAAGACCTTGGCACCCGCTATATCCACGGCCAGTGCATCGTTGGAGGCGATCAATGTATCGAACCGATAGGCGGTCCCCGGAACAAAGGGGCCCCGCTCCAGTCCGTAAATTCCGTCAAGCACGGTCAGGCTAGGGCGGATCACATCGGCAAACAGGGAGCAAAAGAAATCCAGCGGGAGTGCACTCTGGTGGCACAACTTCCTGGAGCGCATGTGAAGGCATCCCTTCAAGTTCTTGAGGCCGAGGGACACCTTTGTGACGTTATGCGTCTTCAGAACAGGCATGTTGATGAAGAAGTCGGCTTCGAGTGCCACCGTGGATACGGACAGGGTGACCCCTCCGGCATGCACCTCCGTGAAAGGCCCGTCCAGCAGGTCGACCAGATCGACACCGTACCTCTCCTTGAAGTAGCCATATCCGAATATCCTGTAAATCACCTCGGTCGTCGATACCTTACGATTCCTCCTCACGGAGCCTTCCCCTATGGTGATCTTCGCTGCCCCCGCGTCCTTGAGGAGCGACAGCATGTCTTCGACCATGCGGGATGTGGTGTAAACGCCGTAAGGGGCCACAGGGTAGCTGTCGTCCCATCCCACCAGATTGGGCTTTATGAGGATCCTGTCGCCTGGTCTCAGAGCGGATAGCCCTTTGCATGCCTGGATGGCCTCCATGAGGGAACCGGGAGACCTCTCGTAACGCGTGACCGCCAACTCAATGCTACCCATGAGGCCCTTACTCCTCTTCCGGCCGGTCTTGTGCATGGCTCCCGCGGCCCCGAAGATCCCGGCGAAGGTTCCAACCGCGCCCCTTGGCGCGGGCCTCATATCAGAGCCACCGTTTCCTTCTCTTGTAGTGTTTGACGTCACGATAACTCTTTTTCTCGCCCAGAGCCGAGAGGCCCAAGTAGAACTCCTTGATGTCCTCGTTCTCCTGCAGGAGACCGGCGGGTCCATCGAGAACCACCCTTCCGCCCTCGATCACGTAACCGTATTGAGCCACTGAAAGGGCCGCGCGGGCGTTCTGCTCCACGAGGAGCACCGAGGCCCCTTCGTTGGCATTGATGGTGCGAATGATCTCGAAGATCTTGCGCACCAGTACCGGGGCTAGGCCGAGGGACGGCTCATCCAGAAGGATCACTCTCGGATGGGCCATGAGGGCCCGGCCGATCCCCAGCATCTGACGTTCGCCCCCTGAGACATAACCGCTCACCCTCCGTCTGATCTCTTTGAGGCGGGGGAAATATCCATACGCTGTCTCGAGGTCACGCCTGACCACCGCGCGGGAGCGAGTCAGCGCTGCCCCGGCCATCAGGTTCTCCTCGACGGTCAGGTGCTCCAGTACGCGGCCTCCCTCCATGACCTGGACAATGCCCATTCTAGCGATCTCCTCCGGGCCGAGCCGATCTATGCGCCTCCCGTCGAACTCTATGCTGCCATCGGTGACGTCTCCGTCCTCGGTCCTAAGCAGTCCAGAAATCGCCTTGAGAGTGGTGGACTTCCCTGCGCCGTTGGCCCCCAACATGGCTACGATGGCCCTCTCCCCGATCTCGAGGCTGATTCCCCTCAAGACCAGGATCACATCCGAGTACCGGACCTCCACGTTGTTAAGCCGCAGCATGGCCCTCATCCGACCGGTCTCAGTCCGCGAGTCCGCGTTGGCCTCTCAAAAACTTCCTTATGTCTTCCCTCGTACGCGGGAGGATCAGCGTGGAGATGCACGTGCATTTCTTCACGTTGTCCTGGTTGTAGGCATCGATCTTGTACTGCAGGTAATACTTCCCCCGCTTCACGAACCGATCGTAGGGCCTGAGCTTGAGGTGGATCACCTCGCCCACACGGAAAGGCTCGTAATACTCCATGTACTGACCCGGGTTTCTGGCGCCCGGAGTCCGAATCCAGTTGCCGCGCCCCCTGACTCCCACGCACCAGAAGATGATCTGAGTCACGAAGAGCGGGTGAGGAAGGAGCTCGCCGTATGGCGAATTCTTGGCGTACTCCTCGTCCACCATCAAGGGGTTGTCGTCGAGGCATCCTCTCGCATAATATATCATGTCCTCGGCCTTGATCTCGAAGGTGTTCTCCCCGTCGACCTCCTCCAGGTTGGAGAAGTCGATCTCGTCCCAGACCTCATAATGCTCGGCGTCCTGAAAGAAGTCCGTCCCGAACTGCCTCTGCTTTTCCGTCTCGAAGTACTTCTCCAGATTCAAACGGTCCATCTCGCCTCCTCCGATGTGATGAATAGGTTCAGTCCGGGAACTGCACCTCCGTGCGCGACAACCCCACCAGCTCGCCATCCTGGTTCTCGGCCCGGACATCGATGACGACATAGTTCTTTCCTGGGCATATCACGTGCTTCTCCGATACGACCCCCTTGCACGTGATGGTCCATCCAGGAAGCACCGGCTTGACGAACTTCGATTCCGTCTTTGTGATCTTCAGCATGGCCGGATAGGCCCAGTTGGTGACCACAGACATCATGAAGGACATGGTCATCATGCCGTGCGCTACGGTCTGGGGTATGCCGAAGGGCTGGGCGGTCCTGACCCAGTCGGGGTCGCAGTGGACCGGGTTGTAGTCGAAGGATGCTACGGCATACTTCCAGAAGACCTCCTGACTGACGCTCCTGGTGAACGACGGTAGCTGGTAACCTGGTTCAATCGAATCGAACTGGATCTTGTGCATCACGAGCCTCCTTGCCGGAAGTGATGCCAGGGGCCGGGAAGCCCCCGGCTCTGTCTCGAATCGTCATTTGGTCTCCTTCTGTGCCTCCTGTTTCAACTTCAGGTTCCATGGGGCCTCCATCCACTCCGATATCGCCAACACGCTGCCGTCCTTGTTCAGCTTGCTGATTCTCAGCCACTTGTTCCCCCTGCGGTCCCCTTTGGTGTAGTCGATCTCCTTGAATATCCCCATGCAGCTCAGGCCCTTGATCGCCACATAGCCGTCGAAGATCGCAGGGCCATCCAGCTTCTCGTACCCGACCTTCCTCAGGGCGTTCTTGACGGCCTCTATCCAGATCATGGTGCCCCCAACCCCTCCGATATACGCATAAGGAGGGACCTCCCCCCTTTTCTCGTAGAGTTTGTACGAGAGTTGCACTCCAGGCACGTCCTTCACCCACCATGCACTGATGGCCTCGAATCCCATGTACCCCTCGTAAGCCTCCGGCGGGACCGTCTTGGCGATGAGGTCCGAATTGAACACAAAGTTGATCTGCGGGATCTTGATGTCCAGCTTCTGCTTGTCGCGCAGGACCACCTTGGCTTGGTCCGGCATCAGGGTGTCGAAGATGTAGTCAGGCTTCGCATCCCGGATCCTGATGAGAAGGTCGCTCGTGTCTGTCGGCCGTAAGGGACAGATCTCCTCCGCCACCACCTCAACGCCCACCTTCTCGCAATACCATTTGGCGAGCTGGGGCGACCGCCCCGAGGCATAATCGCCGAGGAAAAGGGCGACCCTGGGCTTGCGTGCCTCTTTCCATTGCCTCTTTATCCAGTCGGCGAAGGCGCAAAGCACGTCGTCATAGGGAGGCATCAGGCCGAAGGTCCATGCCGCGGGATAGAGGGCCGGACCGTGGCCCGTCTCCATCATGACCGGGATCTTGTCCTTGTCGTACTGCTGTCTGAGCGCCTCGATGCCGCCCGATAGCGAATCCAGGTTGAGTGTCGCCTGCTTCATACCCTTGAACCGCGCGTAGGCCGAGCGTATCAGGGTGAGGTCATACTTCGTGTCTATCAGCTCGAGCTCCACCGGGTGCCCGTCGATTCCACCCTCCTTCTTGTTGAGCCAGTTGATGTAATCCTCCGCGGCCCATCCCATTGGGCCGACCTGTGCGCTGGCAGGCCCGGTCAGATCAGTGAGTTTCATGAACTTGATCGGCTTCTTCGTCTGGCCTGCCGCCGTCGCAGCGCTGAAGACCAAGACACTGACAACTGCCACCATGCAACCACCGAGTTTCGCCCTTGCTGCCATTGTTCCCTCCTTTTCTGACTTCCCCTTGGTGTTTGTTTACCCAACCGATCCCTCAATAGGAGAACGGCCACAGCCTGTACGACTCCTTCAGGATCTCCCACCTGTGAACCAGGCCTCTGGGCTCGTAGATGAGAAAAAATATTATGGTCAGTCCGAAGACCATCTCCACGAGTGCTGCTGAGATCTGTCCACCGATCTGCGGCACAGCTGCTGACAACACTGGCGATGCCAGCACCACCAATTCGTTCAAGGCCTTGATGAAGATCGCCCCGAATATGGGACCGAGGGTGCTCCCCAGTCCGCCCACAATGAGCATGCCCATGAGCCAGATGGAGTTCATGAGGGTGAAATCGTCCGGGGAGATGACCTTGACATAGGCAGCCCACAAGGCGCCGGCCGCCCCGGCAAAGAAACAACCGATGAAGAACGCGAGGAGCTTATACCTGTAGAGGTTGATCCCCATGGCTTCCGCTGCGATGTCGTTGTCGCGAATCGCCACGAATGCCCTGCCGACGTGGCTTCGGGTGAGGCTCTTGGCCAAGAAAGTCGACAGCACCACCGCTGGCAGGATCAAGTAGAAGAATTGGACCTCGGAGTCGAAAATGAAACCGCCAACCGCCAGCGGGGGGACATGAAGGGCGATCGCCCCTCCGGTGATTTCCGGAAACGGGGTCTTGATGAGGTAGATCACGATGAACTGGGCGGCGATCGTGGTCAGTGCCAGGTAGAACTCCTTGACCTTCAGCGAGGGCAGACCGAAGAGGATGCCGGCTAAGCCGGCCGCCAATCCTCCCAATGGCATGCAGAACCACAAAGGGATGCCCGTATGGCCAGCCAACAACGCCGAGCTGTAAGCACCGACCGCCATGAAAGCTGAGTGGCCGATGGATATCTGGCCGCAGTAACCAGCTAGGATGTTGAGGCCCTGGAGGGAGATGACCGTTATAGCGACTGTATTGAACAGGACGAGGAAGTAATGGCTGCTCACAGCGGGAAACGCGAGGAGCGCCAACAGAAGGCCCGCTATGCCCAGGCGATGGTTGCGGGTGCGAAAGACCATCATGTCCTGCATGTAGGACACGTTGAACACCCCTGACGGCAGCCGCATGCTCAGACCCTCTCTATCCTCTTGAGGCCGAACAGCCCGTAAGGCTTGTAATAGACCACCGCTACCATGACTAGGTAAGGTACGACCTCCTTCAGACCGCGGCCTACATAGAAGCCGGTCAATGTCTCTGCCACACCGATGATCAGACCTCCCATGAGAGCCCCTTTGAACGACTCGAGTCCACCTACGAGCGCCGCTGCGATGGCGACGAGCCCCAGGTTCGCCAGCCCCGTGTCGATACCCCTGGTGTACCCGAAGAGGAATCCGGCCACCGTCGATACCACGGCCGCGATCGCCCACGACAGAGCAACCACCCGCGTCACGCGAATCCCCATACTCTGGGCGAGTTGATGGCTTTCCGCAGCCGCCCTCATATGGAGACCGGTCCGCGTGAAGTAGAAGAAGAGGCTGAAGACGACGACTAGGGCGAGGACCAAGACAAGGCTGCCCACTGTGACGCTGGAAAATGGGATCCCCAGAGGATAGAACATCTTCTCCGGGACGAACCTCGGGAACTGGATGCCGATGTAGTTTGCCCAGAGGAGTATGGATAGCCCGTGGAGGAAGACCGCGATCCCCATGGTCGCCATGATGATGGCCAATATCGGCTGGCCGATCATCGGGCGGAAAGGGAAGCGCTCGAACCCGTAACCGACCGCTCCCGCGAGCAGAAAGGAAAGCAGAAGACCCGGGATGATCGGCAGTTTGAGAAGCCCTATGAAGGTCCAGGTCAGGAACGCCCCGGCCATAACCATCTCGCCTTGGGCGAAGTTGAAGATCCTGGACCCCTTGTAGATGAGAACGAAGCCCACTGCCACAAGGCCGTAAACGAGTCCGACCGAGACGCCAGTGGCCAGGAGTTGGACCAGATTGATCATGCTGCTTCCTCATCCACCAGCCAGACGCGCAGCTTGGTGCTCACCACGGCTTCGCGTCCGTCCCTGTACTTCACTTGGGCCTTGATCTCCACACCGGATCTGTCCTGGTAGATCGCCTCGACGAGATCCGCATACCGCCGCTCCATGAAACCCCTCCTCAGTTTCCTAGTCCTCGTCAGTTCGGCTTCATCCGGGTCGAACTCTTTGTGAAGCAGCGCGAATTTCCTGATCCTGATCTCATCCGGGAGGTCTTCATTGAGTCTCTTGATATCGGAGCGAACCAGGCCGGCGACTTCCGGCTTCTGAGATAGGTCGACAAACGTGGTATAGTTTATGCGGCGTTCCTCGGCCCACTTCCCTACGTTCTCGAAATCGATGATGACTATGACTGACAGGTATCCCCTGTTCTCCCCCCCAAGCACCATGGCGTCTTTCACGTAGGGGCTGAACCTGAGCCGTCCCTCGATGTACTGTGGGGCGTACCTGGCACCTGTAGAAAGCGCGCTCAGATCGGAGAGTCGATCCAGGAATACCAGATGGCCTCGTTTGTCCACAAAACCCGCATCGCCGGTTCGCACCCACCCGTCCGCCATTACTTCTGCTGTCTTGCCGGGGTCTTCGTAATACCCCGAGAATGTGCCGGGCCCCTTCACAAGGATCTCCCCCCCCTCGGAAATCCTCACGGTGGCTATGCTGGCGACGTTTCCCAGGGTCTCGAAACGTATTTCGTCGGAACGGTGGCCCGCCACGAATCCGGCCTCCGTGCTTCCGTAAAGCTGTTTGAGGCGGACTCCCAGAGCACTCCAGAAGCGGAAGGTGTCGATGCTCATGGCAGCGCTGCCGGTGGTAGCGATGCGGCAGTTCTTCAGACCAAAGTTTTCTCTCAGGGGTTTGAACACGAGGGCGTCGCCGAGGGCGATCAGTGCTCTCCAGAAGATGCCTGCCCTGAGGTCCCTGTCTTGTAATTGTGCCCTCTTGTAGCCAACTTTGAGAAATGCGTTGTAGAGGAGCCGGTTGATTGCCCTCGCTTCCCGCATCCTGACCGTTATGGTGCGGGCCAAGTCCTCCCACTGCCTCGGCCCGTACGAGACGATACACGGCCCGATCTCCCGCAAGTCTTCCTGGACCGTCTCGGGTTCCTCCGCGAAGTTCAAGACGACCCTGTTGAGAAGGTGCGAGGAGGTGACGAACATCCCCTCCCCTATCCAGGCCGCAGGCAGATAAGAGAAGAAATTATCCTCAGGAGCGCAGGGGTTGAACTCAAGGAATGCGCCTCCGGAGCTGATGAGGGCCCTGTGGCTCACCATAGCCGCCTTGGGCTCCCCTGTGGTGCCGGAAGTGTAGTACAGCGCGGCGATGTCCTCCCCGGAGCCTCTTGCTACGTTCTCCTCGAAAGATCCGCCATGAAGTTCATCGTATTTCTTTCCGAGTTCCAGGACCTCCTCGAAGCTCATCAGAAATGGATGACTGTAATGACTGAGCCCCTTGTCATCCCAATAAATGACCTTCCTGAGATCAGGAAGCTCCTCCATGATCCCTATGAACTTGTCCACCTGCTCCTGGTCGTGCGCCACTGCAAAGCGTGATCCGGAATGCTTGGCGATGTACCTGACCTCCGAGGGGACCATGTCCGTGTATATCCCGACCATGATCCCGCCTGCCGCCTGGGTAGCGAATTCGGCCCAGAACCATTGAGGCTCGTTCTCTCCGATGATGGCGACCCTGTCACGCGGCCGCAGCCCAAGGGAGACGAGTCCGAGGGAGAAATCCTTGACCTTCTCAGCGCACTGTCCCCATGTGTACTCCCGCCAGATCCCCAACTCCTTCTTTCTCATAGCAACACAGTCAGGGGCGCTTCGGCTGTTCCTGAGCAAGAGCTTCGGGAAGGTATCCGCGCTACTCTCCAAGATAGGCATGGATCACCCTTTCGTTCCTGCCGATCTCTGCCGGGGTCCCTTGGGCAATGAGCCTGCCGGATTCCAGGACAGCCACCCGGTCCGCGATGTCCATGACGACTCCCATGTCGTGCTCGATGAGGACGATGGGGATGCCCTTCTCATCGTGGATATCCAGGATGAACCGTGCCATGTCCTCTTTTTCCTCCAGATTCATCCCTGAGAGGGGCTCGTCCAGCAGAAGGATCCTGGGTTCGATGGCCAGTGCCCTTCCCAGCTCCACCCTCTTGCGCAGCCCGTAGGGTAGCGTGCCCACAATCCTCTTTCTGATGCGTGTTATTTCCAAGAAATCGATGATGGACTCCACTACTTCCCTGTGCCGGATCTCCTCACGGCGAGGGCTACCGAAGAAGAAAGCGCTCCTGAGCGGGCTCGATCTGAAATGGACGTGCCTCGCCGCCAGCAGGTTCTCCAGAACGGATAGACCACCAAAGAGCTCGATCTTCTGGAAGGTCCGGGCGATTCCCAGGCGGGCCCTCTCGTGGACCTTCAGCCCGGTTACATCCTTCCCGTCGAAAAATACGCCCCCCTTTTGAGGAGAATAGAACCCGTTGATGCAGTTGAGGAGACATGTCTTCCCGGCCCCGTTGGGACCTATGATGGAAAGGATTTCTCCTCTCCCCACATCCAACGAGACGGATTCAAGAGCGACGAGATCTCCGAATGCCAGAGTCAGCTCGCGAACGGAAAGTATGCCCCCTTCGCCTTCCATTGCTGTCTATTTGTCGAGTTGCGAAGCGGTTACCGTAAAGCCGATAGGACAAGGGCCACCCTCTGTCAAGGTCCTGCCTACCTTTTTCCACGGCCTTCTATTCGCTCCTGACGAGCATCCCCCTGAACAGGACGTCGATGCTTTCCTCGATGGCGGCCTCGAGACTGAGCCTACCTGTTTCCCTGAGCCAGTACCCCATCCAATGACTCATGGATATGATCAGAAAGGTCACCACATTCCTGTCGTACTCCTGGTTTATGGAGGGGACCTTCTCCAGCTCGTCCCGAAGCAAGCGGAAGACGCGCTGTTCCATCCTGTATAGCTTCTCCCTGTTCTCCCCCGTCAACTGGTGACGTTCGCGCAGGACCAGCGATCGGATCTCTTTGGAGCGGTTCACGTAGGTCGCATACGTACGAATGACCCTCCTCAGCCCTTCCTCCGGACATACAGCCATTCGCTCGTTGTCGGCTATGCACGCCCTCAGGACGCGCTCTCCCTCCTCGGTGTTTCTGACTATGATGAATGTGAGGATCTCCTCCTTGCTGCGGAAGTAGTGGTAGAGACCGGCCTTGCTGATCTTGGCCCTGGTGGAGATATCCCTCAACGAGGCGGCATTGTATCCTTTCTCCCAGAACACGCTGGCCGCGATCATGGCCAGGTGGATCTTGCGATCCTCCTGTTTGCGGTTTCCGAAGGGCATGTGGGTATGGCCCCTTGTCGGAGTCGGCCCGTGAGAACTCGCGAGCGCGGCATCCCGGATGTTGACCGGCCGGCCGGTTAATCTTCTAGCAATTTGTGCTCCCTTTGTCAACTATTTTTGCTGACCTATCGCTAACCCGACCCGCGGGGCTGTGTTGTGATAGGACCCGGAAGGAGGCGTCATCCGTTAAGGAAAGGATAAGGGGTCAGGTCTCAACATTTGACGCCACGATCTCGTCTGTCTGGTCTGTCTGGTCCATCTGATCGGGAGGGTGAGAAAGGGCGACATGGCCGCGTAAGCCCGCCTGCCAAACTCCAACCAGCACCCATAGCGCCCCCGGGCTTTCCTCCCGAACCCAGCGGTTGCCTGTGAAGTTTTCCGAGAGGTGCTGATCATACGGCCAAGGGTGTTCGGGGACAACCGAGGGTTTTTCTTGGAGACCTACCACGAAACGAGATATTCCGATGCCGGCATCGGGGCTAAGTTTGTGAAGAATACCTTTCCGTATCCAAGAAAAGGGGTTCTGAGGGGCCTTCAGTACCAAGTGTGCAGGCCCCAGGCGAAGCTCGTCTGGGTGGTAAGCGGGGAGGTCTGGGATGTGGTGGTAGATTTTTAGGGATAAGCCCTCCTACGTGTGGGAAGTGGTTCGGCATGAGCCTGTCGGCCAAGGACCCGGTGCAGCTTTACATCCCAGAGGGGTTTGCCCCGCGGCTTTTGCGTAACCGGGGATGAGGCCGTTTCTTGTTACAAGTGTGCTGACTACTGCTCGCCTTCCCACGAAACGGGAATCAGGTGGGATGACCCGTACCTGGGGATCCCCTGGCCCGTCAGGGCGCATATCCGCCCCGAGAGGGATAGAGGGTTCCCATTAATGAGACAGGTGAAGGAAGAAGATTTCTTCAGCTGGAAAAAGGGGACAGGCTGATTTCCTGTGCTCTGCCTGTTCTATCTGGTCTGACTCCTCTGTTCCGTCTGTTTGGTCTGCTCCGCCTATTTCGTCTGTTTCGTCTATGGCCGATTTCCGAGGGATTCGGCCTGCGGGGGAGCCTCGCCCCCTCCCTCGGTCGGCCTCAGCTCAGCTTCGGGCGACAGGGCCTCCCCCGGCTCCGAATCCCGGAAGATCGAAGCGCCTCCGCCTTGGCTGCGCCAGGCAAGGCGCGGCATGGAGGCAAGCCGCTCCGGGAAAGGCCGCACCCCGTGATCAGTTAAGACTTGACAAGCCTCGGCCAATTCCTTTATCTGTGTTAAGACGGTTTCATGAGGCCTCGGCACCCATCGGACCAGGGTCCTTCAGGCTGAGACACTGCTGGAACAGTATGGAAAGGGAATCTCGGCGATGCGGCCTGTGAAGCCCTCCTGCGTGATCGGATTCATATGGGCGTCGATCCTCCTTTTCGCTCCAACCCATCCCCTCGTGGCGGACGCCACGGAGGATCCCAACGGCTCTCCGGTACGAGCGGACAGGGTGCTGGTCCTTAAGAGTCTCAGGACGATGCAACTTCTGAAAGACGGGGAGGTTCTGCGGGAGTACAAGATCTCCCTCGGGGCCAACCCTAAGGGCCCCAAGACCCGGCGCGGCGACAACAAGACCCCAGAGGGGGAGTACATCATCGAAGGCCGGATTGCCAACAGCGCCTTTCATCGGGCACTTCGCATCTCTTACCCCAACATCTGGGACCTCTTCAGGGCTTACGAGCGCGGGGTCAAGCCGGGAGGAAACATCACCATCCACGGCCTGCCCAACGGGGTGACCAACAAGTACCGCATGAAGCCCGACTGGACCAAGGGCTGCATCGCCGTATCCAACGAGGAGATAGAGGAGATCTGG
>Ga0068707_1000882_pt1 | contig 20618 bp, 14 predicted proteins | sample YNPNPMetaG_FD_66600 | JGI IMG/M metagenome (GOLD analysis project Ga0068707, IMG submission 66600) | Anoxygenic and chlorotrophic microbial mat microbial communities from Yellowstone National Park, USA - YNP NP MetaG | ecosystem: Environmental > Aquatic > Thermal springs > Hot (42-90C) >...
ACGCACCGCCTGACCGCCTTTTCCGGCGTACGCCCGTCAGCTCACACCCAATTTCCTACCTTCACCCCTCGACAACTCATTCCAACTCCTTTTCAACCTGCTTATCCGGGAATGAAGAGAGACATCTCGCGCTTTGCGCTAACGCCACAAACTGGGTATTCACGGCGGCGTCAGTTCCACCGTGACCTTCTGATAGCCTCCGGGCTCGACTACCACCTCGCGAACCAGCTCCATCTTGAGTTCCGGATTGAAGAAGCGCAAGCGGTGCTTTCCCGGCGGCACCGGAACTTTGAAAAATGGCGTCTCTCCGGAAAGGAGATGGCCGTCGATCCACACCTGGGCCCAGGGGCGGGAATTTATGTCCAGCCTGCCCAGCCGGCGCGCTTCGTCCCCGGCGTCGGGAGTACTGGCATCTTCAGGTGCCCGCTGGTCGATGCCGTCGCCACCGTCCTCCGCCAGAAATACCCCTGCGTCCATGACCGGCTCGCCTCCCCCATCGGGAACCGGCGGCGGGTTTATTACCCGTCCGAACATCCAGGAAATCAACGCCGCCAGCCCGAGCACCGCCGGCACCAGCAACCAGCGGCCGTATGATCGAGTCGGAGCGGGTTTTTCTCCTCTTCTGATATTCACCGTCGAAGCCGGGCGGGCGGCAATTTCGCTCGAATGCCTTCGGACCTTTTCCTGCTCTAGCTCGGCGCGAAAATTTTCCCGCATCCAGGCAGCCAGACGGGCGCTAGTGTAATCCGGCGCCAACTGAAAGAGCAGGCCGGAAAGTGCGCTCTTGAAAGCCCCGGCGTCGGAAAAACGCTCTGCCGGATCGCGGCGCAGAGCCTTGGTCACCACCTCGCTAAGCGCCGGCGGCAGATCGGGCCGGCAACTTTCCAGGGGCTGGAATTCCACCCGGCGCACCAGCTCCAGCGTGGCCACCTCGTCCGGACCCTCGAAAGGCCGACGACCGGCTAGCATCTCGTAGAGCACCACCCCCAGCGAAAACACATCGGAACGGCCGTCCAACTCCCGGCATTCGGCCTGCTCGGGTGAAAGATAACAGGCCTTGCCGCGAATGATGCCCTGCGAGGTGGAACGGATGCGGCTGCGGGCTCGGGCGATGCCGAAGTCAGTGATTTTCACCTCGCCCAGGAAACCTACCAGGATGTTCTGTGGCGAGACGTCGCGGTGAACGATGCCCGCCGGATTATCCCGGGCGTCGCGGAAGCGATGAGCGTAGTCGAGCGCCGCGGCCACTTCAGAAGCCACAAACAATGCCGCCTCAGCCGGAAAGGGCTTTCCCAGCTCGGCGGCGCGAGCCAGCACCGTCTCTAAGTTGCGCCCGCGTAGATACTCCATCACCAGGAAATAATCCTCGCCCTCCCGGCCCAGCTCGAACACCTGGATGATGTTGCCATGGGAAAGGGGCATGACGATGCGCGCCTCATCGATAAACATGTCGATGAACTCGCGGTTGCGCGCCAGGTGGGGCAGTATGCGTTTTACCACCAGCTCGTTTTCGCCCGCTCCGAAAGGCAGCTCGATGCGCGCCCGGTAGATCTCGGCCATGCCGCCCACGGCCAGCAGCTCTACCAGTTCGTAGCGTCCGAGTCGGTGGGGAAGCTGGAACACGCCCGTCTCACTGCCGGCTGCGCCGTTTTTCCATCTCGATGATGAACACCGCCACAATGCGCGGATCGAATTGGGTGCCGGCGCAGCGGCGCAGCTCGGCGGTGGCGATTTCGTGTGAAAGCGCGGCGCGATAGGGTCGATCGGAGGTCATGGCGTCGTAGGTATCGGCCACGGCTAGAATGCGCGCTTCGATGGGTATTTCTTCGCCCTTGAGGCCCAGCGGATAGCCCGAGCCGTCGTACTGCTCGTGATGGTGGTAGACCGCCGGAACGATGTCTTTTAGAAAGCTGATGGGTTCCAGGATGCGCCGCCCCAGATCGGGATGCTGCTTGAAGATCTCGTACTCCTCGCGAGTCAGCTTCTGCGGCTTTTTCAGGGCGTCCAGGGGAATGCCGATCTTCCCGATGTCGTGCATCAACGCGGCGCTATAGATTCTTTCCACGTGTTCTTTCTCCAGACCCAGGCCTTCGGCGATGATGCGGGCGTAATTGGCCACCCGGTCGGAATGGCCGTGGGTGTAGCGGTCGTTGGCTTCCACCGCTCGGGCAAAACCCTGGATGGTCTGGCGAAAGGTGTTCTGTAGGTCGGAAAAAAGCCGGGCGTTATCGATGGCCGTAGAAGCCCGGTCGGCCAGGATGGCCAGCATCTTGCGCTGGCCCTCGGAAAACTTGCGCCCGGGCTGAACGGTGTAGAGATTGAGCATGCCGATGATTTCCAGCCTCACCTTCAGGGGCACGCTGATGAAGGATACCGGAGGCCTGCCTCCAGGCAGCTTCAAGAAGAAGCGTTCGGAGCGGGCGCCGTGGTAGAGCACCGGCCGATCTTCCCGGTAATGCTCCAGCAGCTCGGCGTGGTTGAACTCCTCGGAGATGTCCGCCTGACCCTCGGCCAGACGGCGCACCTTCTCGGCAAAACACCCCTCCCCTCCTTCCTTCAAGAGCAGCACCGCCACATCGGCGCCGCTTTCTTTGAGCGCGGTGTCCACGATAATGTCCAGTATGCGCTCCAAGGCCAGGGTATGAGTAAGGGCTTCTGACATGGTGTAGATGGAGATGGCCTCGCGCAGCTGGATGTTCTCCTGCTCTAGCCGCTGCTTTTCCATGCCGCGCTTTACGATGTGGATGACCTCTTCGACCTTGAAGGGCTTTAGAATGTAATCGTAGGCGCCCTTTTTCATGGCGTCGATGGCCGTCTCCACCGTGCCAAAGCCGGTCATTATTACCGTAAGCACCCTCAGCCCGCGCCGGCTTATTTCCCCCAGCAGCTCCAGCCCTCCCAGCCGAGGCATTTTCAGATCGGTGATTACCATGTTGTAGTGGCGACGGCCGAGTTCCTCAAGCGCCTCCTGACCATCTCCCACGGTACGCACCACGTAACCTTCCATGGAAAGGAAATCGGCCAGGATCTCGCGGATCACTTTCTCGTCGTCGACCACCAACACCTGCTGGGGTTCTTCGTGTATGCTGTATTCCACCTGTTCCTACCTCAAGTAAGTTGATACCACACCTCGGCCCGCCATGCAAAAACCTCGAATCCTCAGAAAAATCGCCTGGGCGCGTTTTATCTTTAGCTTTCAGAAAATCGGAAAATAGCAACCAGTGGTAGAAAACCTGGGCGGGGCTTTTTCGATAAATCAGCCGCAGGAACCGGCGCGCCGTTTCTGGGCGGTCTGTACCTTCACCCTTCGCGGAAACTGCCGGCCAGAAATTTTATCCATAGCAGGCAGGCTTTCTGGGTGGCGCTCGCCCAGAGCCGCTTCGAAGCGGTAACGCGGGCAGTCGTCCAGTTCGCACTTCGCACCGGCAATAGTTCGCTCGGGCGCGAAGAACTCCAGCCAACCGTTTATTCCCCCCTCCAAGACATAAACCCGTTTTAGGTTCTGCGCCCGCAACAGCTCCCAGCCACGGCGCGCCCGTCCTTCATCGTTGGAAATAAGCACCACCGGTGCGTTCTGAGCCAGGGAATAGAGAAATGATTTTTTCTTAAGCTGTTGCAACTCCACGCGGCGGGCGTTAGCCAGATGAAACAAATTGAACTGGTTTTCTTCGCGCAGGTCGAGCAGGTAGAGTTTTACGCTGGTGTTGTTCATCAGTTCCAGCAGCTCCCCCGGATGCACCCGGTATTCCCCCGAAGAAAATTCTCCAGCCAGCTTTTCGCTCATGGCGGCGGCGAGCTTCTCTGGATCCCGTTCGCCCAAAAAGCAGACAACCAAAGCGAGAATCAGCGCCGCCAGCGCCGCCACACGCTTCATTTGCCTTCCTCCTTCCGACGCCTGAAGTAGGCCTCGATTTTTTCCGCGGCGTAAAACATGACCAGCGCCATCGCCGCAACCGCCAGCACTACCGGCCCCGGGCCGGTTCCCAGAAGCTGGGGCAGGGTGAGCTCACCGTAAAAACCGGCGGAATCGAAAAACCCCTGATACCAACCCACCGTCTCGGCGAACAACACCGATCCCAGCATCAGCCCCAGCAAAAAGAACATGCCGTCGATCTTCAGGGTGGCTGCCGAGACGATGGAGGTTCCCGGGCAGTAGCCGCCGATGACGAAGCCCACGCCGAAAATCAACCCTCCGACTATGCCCGGCCACAGATGGGTGGGATTTATGAAAAGCTGGCCGTAATCCAGAAGGCCCACCGCCTGACTGAAGAAAACCAGCAGCATGGCGGTGACGATGGCGGTGAACATCACCTTCAGCACCCGCATATCATAGAGGTAAAACTGAGCCGCCAGGTTGCGGGAGTTTCCGAACCCCGCCTGCTCCAGCACCAGTCCGAACAGAAAACCGCAGGCTACATAAAGCAGGTTGGTCGGCCAGTGGCCAATCGTCGCTTCCAGTTGCAGAGGAAACATTCCGGCCTCCTTAAGTCCATAGCCGGCGCACGAAGTACGCCAGAAGGTAAGCCCCGCCGAACACGGCGAACATAAACGCCCAGGAGCCCGCCGAAAGCACCGCCCCTCCCGAAAGGGCCTGGCTGGAAGTGCAGCCGCGAGCCAGCCGCACTCCGTAGCCGGCGATGGCCCCTCCCAGCAGGGCCATCATCCAGCGCCGGCGAGCCGAGATGCGCGGTCCACCGAAGGTTTCTAGCTTCACCCTCCCCGACAGCCAGCCCGAGACAAACCCGCCCAGAAGCATTCCGAGAATTTCGAAGACAATCCAATTGTCCAACGGCGTTTGCGAAGTGTGTACCAAATTGACCAGATGGGCGTTTTGCCGGCTGTGGTCGGGCGCCACCGCCGCTACCGCCTCACCGGCCACAAGTGCCACCCCCCCCGAGGCTCCCAGTCCATGACCGAAAACCATAAAGGAACCCCAGAGCACCAAGCCCAGTAGCACCCCAGCCAGGTAGGGATTCATGTAGTTACGGGTTTTCATGCGCGTCCTCCTGCTCCACCTCTTCGTAACCGGTCAGCATGGTCTTCAAGTTGGTCCACCAGTGTTTGCCGGTGGTGGTCATGTAAACATGCAGCAGAATGAAAGAAGCCATCGCCCAGCCGGCCAGGCGGTGCACTATGGTCACCGGTTTCATGCCGCCCAAAAAAGACAACAGCCAGGGATAATCGTCGGCTAGGATCTTGGCCAGCCCGGTAACCACCAGAAGTGGCAGAACCAAATTGAGAATGACGAAGTAGGTGATCTTCTGCAACGGCAGCAGCCGTTTTTCCGGCGTCTTTTCGAAAGGATGGGGCTCGCCCCGGAAAATTCCCAGCAAGTAGTAGCGGGCGTGATGCATGCTCAGGCGGAAAATTTCTTCCGACCGCGGCACATAGCGGCGGATGAGCCCACCCGCCAGATTGTAAAAAAGGCCGAGTGCGGCGTTGACCAACAACACCCAAGCGGCCAGATGGTGCAGGGCCACGGCCGATTCGAAATTCTGGGCCAGACGACTTTCGGGAAAAGCGATGCTGAAGCCGGACAGCACCAGCAATACCCCGCAGAGCGCCTGCAGCCAGTGCCAGATACGTTCGTACAACGAATAAAACTGAACCCGCATTAGCCTGGACATCTTACTGGCTCCTTTTGGCCCGGCGCCAGATCCAGAGGCGCAAGCCACCGTGCACCGCCACCCCCAAGACGGTTAGCCCCACCAGCAAAAATCCCAGCATATCCGCCGCCGCCGGTCGGCTGGCGCCGTGGATATAAAAGCCGGCCTGATTCTGTGGGATGAGGCGTACACCTTCGTTTCCGGAAACCGTTTGCCAACTGACGGCGATGCTGCCATCGCTTACCGCAGCGGGAAGCACTCCTGCGGGAGCGTATGGAGCGACAACCTGTTGGCGTTCTAAACGGCCCGCCGGATGGTGGCAGGAAGTACACTGGCGCAGGGCAAAGCTCTTTTTCAGCACGCCGTGGGAGACGGTTTGCGGCCGCAGCTCTCCGCGCACGCGAGGATTCTTCACACCGACTGCGGCGAGTAGGCCGGCCACCACCTGCGTCTTTTTCTCGTTGTCCAGACGCAGTTCCGTACCCTGTAGCCGCCCGTCCCCATTCTGATCGAGAATTTCCAGCAGGGCCTTACGGTAGGAACCACCCTCGAAAAGGGCCTGCTTCAAGGTGTCCAGCTTCACCGGCCGTGCGGGATCGCCTTCCGTCCAGTACCAGAAGCTAAGAAGAGTATGAGGCTGGAGCCTGCGTCTTTCTCCGGGCAGCTTTTGCAAAACCAGAGTCGGCTCTACTCCCTCGATCAAAGTAAGAGGATCGTTTACCGGCCCTTGGACACCGTAGTGGGTGGCAAGAGGCTGACCGTCTGGGGCAAGCAAAGTCCAGTCGGTCATCTGGCGCACCGGCGTAAACACCCGCGGGACATGACAGGCGGCACAGCCCAGCGCGGCAAAATGCGTGCGCTTAAAGGGCAGGAAGGCATGACCTTTCTCCGCCTGATGGCAATCGGCGCAATTGCGCATGGTGCCAGAAAAGGCCTCGGCGGCTGAAAGCCGGGCGCTATAACCGGTAACCAGATGGTGATCCGGCCGCCAAAGATATTCGCTGCGCGAAAGTCGGCGCGCATCGAAGGCCAGGTGGGGAATGGAGTTTTCCGGGTCGAGTTTGCGGTCCAGTGCCGGGTTATTGGGAGCGAAATGGCAGTCGGCGCAACCGAGAAGCCTTTCTGCATGCACATCCCAGGGGCTGTCCAAGCGGTCCTTGTCGCGCAGGTTCATGCCGCTCGAAAGTAGCCGCGCCGGAGAAAAAACCGTGCCGGTGGTCTCGGCCGACCAATTTTCCAGCGAGTTTTCAAATAGCACCGGCTCGCTGCAGCGACACACCCGGCTGTGACAAAGACGGCAGTTGTCGTTTCCCGGACGACCCAAGCGAAGATGACTCGCGCCCACCCGGCCTTCAGCGTCGAATTTGTCCTTCATCCAAGAGCTATGACCATCGATTATTTTCACCAGATCGCTTCCCTGCAAGGTGGCCGTTGCTGCCAGTTCCACCCAACCCTGGCGCAGGGCCTGGATGCGGGCGGTATTGTCTGGGCGGGCCAGGTGGCAGAGCAGACAGTTGAGTTCGACCGAAGCAAAGGCCCCGCCGCCTACGTGCCGGGGAGCGAAGATTTCCAGCCAGAGTTCACGCTGGGCGCTTTCCAGGCCCGCCTGGGGCGGCTCGTTCCAGCGGTACACCAGCGGTTCCCAGCGAGCAAAATCTTTTTCGTTCCAGCCCGACGTTGGAAGCGGCTGGAAAGCCAGGCGATGATAGTTGCTCTGTTCGATGAAAGCTACATCGTGACAGGCGCCGCAGGTTCGGGAAAGCGACAGGGGCCGATCGCTGGCGATAACGCTTTCGCCATTCCCGTCTAGAAGCTTCACCGCCGGGTGCAGGGATGGCGGCTGTTCGTGGGGAGGCGGACCTACCTGCCGCAGGGTCACTTGAGGTGGCCGGGGGCGGGCGTCCGGGGGTGCTTCGCCTTGCTGCGCCTGCGCTAACCGAACACTCCACAGGCTGGTAAGTACCATCGAAAAAAGCACGGCTCTCATTCTCTACCCTCCCCTGCTGCCACCAGGCGCCGCAGCTGCCGGCCGCCGAAGCGGGCTGGATCCCCAGGATATCCCAGCGCCCGCCAATCCATTCGCCCGTTTTCGCTGTGACAGTCATGACACTGAAGGGCAAACTGTTTAGGCGCCACCATGTGGCTCAGGTTGTAGACCAGTGTAGTTTCCACAAAGCCAAATTCGCCGCTGTAGACTAGCCCCGCCGCCTGCGCCCCCAGGCGAAGCGACCGATCCCAGTCGAAGGTTTTCCAGAAGCCGTCTTCCCCCACCGTCTTGGGCACCAGCAGGTAGCGATGTACTCTATCGTAGGGCTGCTTTCCGCGATGAACCTTGAAGGGCCAGATGCGAGCCTGGGGGTCGTGAATGTCGCCCAGTGGCCGGTTTAGCTGAACTACCTTTTCGGGGTCGATGGTGTCTCCTTTGATATACCGGTCGGCGCGGCCGTTGAACCAGAAATACTCCGGCACCAGTTTGGTCTGGTAGATGAAGGAACCCTTTATCTTTAGGTAGTGATGGGGGTCGGCGTCGGGAACGTCCACTCCGGCGGTGGACCAATCCCAGACGACTTTAGTGGGCAGAACCCTGGCCACGTCCGGTATATGACAGGCCTGACAGGACAGGGCCGAAGTGTGCCGGTTCAGGCGCTGGTTGTCGTGTGGGCTGGGGGAATGACAGTCGGTGCAATCGGGAGAAGTCAGACCGCTTGCGCTCACCCCGATCAGTCTGCCTTCTATGCGATGCTTTCGGGCGCGGTGACATTCGGTGCAGGAAAGATCCAACCGTCCCATGTGCACGTCGATTCTTTCCACCGGCCGGGCCATGGAGCCGTCGAGGTCTCCGTGTTTTACCGCGTCTCCGCCACCACCGTTGAAGTGGCAATAGCCGCAGTTGTCGCGGCTGGGCCGGCCCACGCTGCGTGCCGCCATCAGCAGGTCCACACCCGTTGCGGGCAAGCCGATCTCTGCCTTTGCATACTGACCGGAGCGATCATGGCAGACCAGGCAATCGACCAGTTCTTCTCGTTCGAAATCGTAGCTTGCATCCTTCCAGCCATAGCCGGCGTGACAGATGGTGCACTTAGGCCAGTTGCCTTCGATGCTGATGCAGTAGTTGTTGATGAGGTTCTTCTTCCCCATGCGCACCGGCTGAGCGCGGCCGGGCAGTAGCTCCGGCTCCCCCAGCCACTGATAGTGCGAAGTCTGCATCACCTCGCGGGCCGCCCCGGGGTGACACTCCAGACAGGCGCGGGTCACCGAAGGACCATCGGCAAACTGCTGGCCGCGAAACAGCTGCTGGTGGCTTACGGCCGTTAGTTTGGGCCGCAGTTTGGCCTCGGGCCGATCCCGGTCGACGGCACTGCAAGCCGCTGCCACAGCCAGCCACAGCCAGAGAGCGAATCCTCGTTTCTTCCAAACCATGTTTTTCTCCCCTAGGCTAGCCTTTCGTGCAGACACTGATCCAGACATTCAAGCACGGTGCGCAGTTTTTCTTCGCCCAGTCGGTAGAGTACCGAGACTCCCTCGCGCCGGGCGGCTACCACCTCGCGCATGCGCAGTAAACGCAGGTGCTGAGAGACAATGGCCGGTTCGAGATGGAGTTTTTCGGCCAGCTGTCCCACGGAATACTCGTTGTCTACCAGCAGGGCCAGCAACCTCAGGCGCACCGGATGCGCCACCACCTTGAGCAGCTCCGCACCCAGCTCGCAGGCCCGTTCGTCTGCCACCAAGAAATCGACTTTCATTGATTTTTTCAATGCCTCCTCCAGCAGATGTTATAAGTATTTAAATATATATAACTATTGCATGTCAACAATCGGCCGGCTGAAAAAAATTATTACATTTGTTATATTCGGCCGACATGGCACAGACACAAGATATAAACTCCCTGGCCGAGAAAGAAGACACCGATGAGACTTCTCTTGCCGGTCGCCTGCCGCTTGTCGGAGGGCTACGACGCCTCAGCCGTTCTTTCGGAAAAATCCGCCCGGCGCTCCTCGTCCTGGGATGGCTGGGGCTGGCGGCACTGGGGCTCTGTCTGGGTTGGCCGCGGTTGGAGCAGCTCTGCCTGTGGCTGGCCGCCGGCCTGGACCTGGCACTACAGAAACTCGTTGGCCTCTTCAGGCCGGAGGACGTTTCGGGTGGCGTTCTTTCCTTCGCCGTGCGCTATCGCCTGGCGCAGATTCTGTCATTGATCTGGGGAGGGTGTCTGCTTCTGGCACCGGTAGTTCTCTGCTGGCCCCGAAGACCGGATGTGGAAGAGCTTGGCTACGTGGTTCCTGGCTCCGGCTGGATTGCCCGTAGTTGGGCGCTGATTGGCCGACAGCTTTACCGGGCAAAAAAGGCCGTAATATTTCTTTTCTCTTATCTTCGTGACCTTTCGCTGGAAAAGCTCTACCTGCCGCCGGCGGTGTTGGCTCTGACAGCGCTTGGCTCGGTTTATCTAGCGCAGGTTATAGAAAACCTGCTGTTTGAAGTTCATCTGGCGCTGCCGGCTTTGGTAAAGGCCGGCGCTTGGATGCCCATGACGGCCAAAATAACCGCCGGTGCCTGCGCTTTACTATTTGGCCTGCCCTGGCTTGCTGAATCTTTCCGCCAGCCCCACCGGCGGGCGCAGGAAAGAAGAAAGCAGGGCCGTAAATTTCTTTCGCGCCTGCTGGCCGGAGTCTTTGGCCTGTTCACTATCCTGACACCGTTGTTATGGCTTTTTCTGGGGCTTCTAGACGGCGAGCTGCTGGGTGGCTAGATGACCTTCTCCAAAATCACCCGGCGGGTGCGTTCGAGGTAGCCCTCCTTCGCCAGTAAGCGACCCAGCCGACACACTCCGGCCGGAGCGGTTTTCTCCGAAAGCCGGGCAGTAATGGAACGCAGCCCGCCTAGCCACCAGCGCCGGTCGCGAATGTAGATGATGTCGCCCGAACGGGCCGCCAGGCGCTCTACGGCACTGCTATCAAGCTCCACGGTGCTATCATCGCCGCTGGAATCCGTCACCATAAGCTGCGCATAGGCTTTTCTGCCGGGCGCCAGATTAGGCTCGCCTCCTTTGAAGATACGCCGGGCCGCCGCCAGCCCCTTCCAGGTAAGCGGCTCAATTTCCGAAAAAGGTCGGGGGCGGGTAAACCAGGTCACCGCTATTCCAATCACCACCGAGACCACTATGGCGTAAAGGGCGCGGATGTAAGTATAAGAAGTGTATACCGGATGAGCCGCGCTGTCTTCTGGAAACATGGGCGTGCCGTGGGCCAACGGGGTGATCAACCAGGGCCAGACAAAACTCGCCAGCACCGCCAGCGCGCCGCCCAGCATGGTCCAAAAGGCCGCCTTCGGGGTAAAGCGACGCCAGAAAACACCCAGCAGCAGCGCCACACCCATGGGCGGTGTGACCGCCGCGGTGAACGTCCCGTGAGCCACGTATAGGGACTTGAATCTGGCAAACAACGGCACCATCGCTAGCGAGAGCAGAGTAGTGATGATTGAGGTCCAGCGGGCAGCCTGCAAATAATGCCGGTCGGGGGCGTTTTTTTTCAAATAGGGCTGATAGACGTCGTTGATAAATACCGCACACACCGCATTTATCAGGGTATCGACGGTGGACATCAGGGCCGCGGTAAGCGCCGCCAGCACCAGACCGAAGACGCCCGGCTTGCAGAGCGCTGCTGCCACGGCCACAAAGACGTTATCCGGGTCGGCTGGCGCCTGGAGTTTTCCTGCTTGTTCCATGGCTTTGCCGATCCAGCCGGCACCCGATACCGCCACCGCCGCCAGGGGCATGAGCACGAACATGACGAAGATGATCGTTTTTCTTCCTTCTTTTACCGAGGGGCAGGACAGATAACGCATGATGACACCCTGGTTGACGAAATAAAAGGCTATGCCGTTAGCAAAGGCGTCCTGCCAGAAGATCCCCACCGAGTTAAATTCGGCCGGGCGATTGAAATCGGCAAAGGGCAGGCGGTGTCCGTTAGGCAGCTGCCGCCAGAAATGCGCCGCTCCTTCCATTAGCCCCTGCCCGTCACCCAGGGCGGAAAAACCGAGCAGCACGATGGCCAGCCCGGCTGCCAGCAAAAGCGCCCCCTGCAACAAATCGGTCATGATCACGGAAGTCTGGCCTCCGGCCATGACATAGATACCAGTCACCAGCGCCACCAGCGCGGCGGCGAAATAAATGTCCCAGCCTAGAAGCACATTCAGACACTTAGCCAGGGTAAGCAGGTTTATGCCAATGTAACCCACCATGAAAACCAGCAGGATGATAACCGCCGCCAGCCGCGAGGCAGGGCCGAAGCGGCGATCGAAGTACTCGGGCACGGAGGTGATGCGCAGGTAATAAAGAATCGGCAGCCAGAAAAACATCCACAGCGGCATCCAGAACCAGTCGTTCAAGTAGGTCATGCTGCTGGAAAGGCCGTAGGTAAAAGCCATGGCGCTGTATTTATAAAAACTGTAAGAGCCGACGGTGGTGGCCAGGCAGGAAAAGGCCACCAGCCACCAACTGAAGCGCTGGCCGCCGAAGAAAAAGTCGCGCGTGCTCTTGGTAAAGCGCCCAAAGAGGGAGCCGAAGCCCAGCACGGCAACGAAATAAACCACGATAATGGCGTAATCCAGCACCGTGCCTGCCATCAGCTTCCCTCCAACATGAGCAGCAGGTGCAACCCCCAGAAGCCCACCAGCCCCAGCCACAGGATGAGGTAATATCCCCGCGCGCCGTCGGCCCCAGCTTTCAGCTCGCCCGAACGCCAGATATAAAAAATCCCGATGAGAAAAAGCGCCCCACCCACCAGGTACTGGTACCAGAAGCTGAGCCAGGGCGAAAACACCCTTACTCCCTAACAAATGCTCGGGGGGAAAGCAAAAGTTTTCATCTGCCCTCAAACCTTTCGGGGAGAAAATGAATTGCCCCGGAAATCCTAAGTACTTGACCGAAGTTGTTTATTGCAGTAACTCTCATAAAAATCTCATGGCCAAGAAGAAAAAGAGCCAATCAAGCCCCGCTCAGGAAGCTCGCCGGGCTCGGAGCCGGGAGCTTTCGACCTGGAAAAAGAAACTCCGTCAGGACCCCAGCGACGAAGAGGTTTTCGTCAAGCTCTGGGATTCCTTTCGAGAGGCGGAAGCCTGGCCGGCCATGGCCGAAATCCTGGCCATGCGCATTTCGGCGCTGTCCGACGGCCCGGAGAAAGTGCGCAGCCTGATAAAACTGGGAAATCTCTACGAAGACAAACTGGGAGACAGTCAGCGGGCCATTGATGCCTTTCAGCGGGCGCTGGTCATTGATCCCAAAAATCAGCGAGCCCTGAGCGCCTTGGCCGATCTCTACCATGATCTGGAGCAGTGGACTAAGCTGATAGAAATTTATCTGCTGCGCCTGGAATTGGCCGAAACATCCGAAGAGAAGGCGACGCTGCGCGCCCGGCTGGCCCAGATTTACGAGGACCGGCTGCGCAACGACGACCAGGCCTTCATCGAATACATACGGGCGGTGCGCCTGGCACCGCAGACGGCGCGCATCCTGGCGGCCATGGATCGGCTAGCGGCGCAGACCGAAAGCTTCCGTGAACTGCTGGCAGTTTACGAAGACGTGCTGACCAAGATCGAGCGACCAGATTTACGGGTAGCCCTTTATCTAAAAATCGCTCGCCTATATTCCGAAAAGCTGTCCGATCCTCAGAAGGCAGAACATTACCTAAAGCAGTCGGTGGAGCTAGCCCGCGAAAATCCAGACCTGCTGCTAGCGCTGGGTGCCATCTACGGCGAGGAAGAAGAATGGTCAGAATTGATCGCCACCTATAGCCAGCTCATCGCCTATCTACCCGAGCAACATTTGAAAAACCGCCTGCGCCGGGAGATCGCCCGCCTCTATCGCGAAGGGCTGCGAGATTCCGCGGCCGCCTTCTACGAACTGGTACGGGTGGCTCGCTATTCGCCGGAGGATCCCGAGCTGCTCGCGGAGCTGTGCCGGGCCGGTCGGGAAGCGGGTCGGGTACAGGAACTGGCAGCGGTCTTGGAAGACATGGGGCCGCGGCTGAGTCAACCGGAAAAAATAGTGGAGCTGTACACGCTGCTGGGCAAGTTGCATCTGGAGGATCTCAAACAGGTGGAACTGGCCTATCAGGCGGTGGAAAAGGCCATTGCCGCAGATCCGGCCAATGTGGAGGTACAGCGTCTGCGTTTCGACCTGCTGGAGGCACGAGGCGAGTTTGCGCTGCTAGCCGAAGCCCTGGAGGCTTTTCTGGCCCGGCCCGATCTGTCCGAAGAAACCATCCGCAGCGAACGCCGTCGGCTGGCCCGCATTCTGGAAGAGAAACTGGGCAACCCCGACAAGGCGGTGGCCCTTTACCGCTCCTCTCTTGACGAAAGCCCCGCCCCACCATCGCCACAGGTTCCGGAGCAACCCGATGCCGACAGCTTGCGCGCCGAGGGGCGCTGGAGCGAGCTTTTGGAGCTTCTGGAAAACCAGGCGCGCGAGTGCCGGGATGAGAAAAAGCTTCTTGAGCTAGAGCGGGAAATAGCCGCAGTACAGCTCGAGCTGGGAAAAAGCGAACCTGCTTTCTTCGCTTTGGCCCGCTGCTGGCGTAAGGCGCCTCAGGCGGTTGAGATCCTACCCCAACTGGTTAGGGCAGCACTCCAGGCGGGCCTGAGCGATGAGGCGCTGCTGCTACTAGACGATCAGGCGGGCAGGCTCTCGCCGTCGGAGGCGGCGCGAGTCCACCTGGCCGCCGCCGAATTGCTGTACGCTCGCGGGCGCGAGGATGATGCGCTGGAGAGGTTGCGCCTGGCCGCCCGCCTGGAACCAAATGACGCAGAGCTAAGAGAGCGTTTTCTGCAGCGGCTGCGTGAAAAGAACGACCTGCAGGAACTGGCCGGGGCCTATATGGAGCTGGCCCAGCAAATAGAGGCGGTGCAAGATAGAGTACAGTACTACCTGCAGGCTGCCGAAATATTTCATTATTATCTTGATGACCCGCTGCAGGCCGAGGAAATTTATCATCGGGTGCTAAAGCTGGATCAGTCCAACCAGACCGCTCTCCAGGGTCTGAAGCTGCTGGAAAGCGTTGCCCAGGCATACCAAATAAACGACGGCCCAACCATTCCCGAATTCGTCCGTTCGCAAAAGGCCCGGGACTCGCTGCAGGTGGAAGAAGCCGCAGCGGAAAATGATGCGGCCCCGCTTCCTCAAGTAGCAGAAGAGCCAGCTGAGCCACAGGAGCAAAGTGATTACCCGGCGGAAGAAAGCGCTTCCGATAAGACACCCACCCTGGTCGGCCCAGCCCAAGCCCCGCCGAAGCCTGTACCGGCCCAGCCCACTGAGGAATGCGCGCAAGACCAGCAGAAGACCTTCTCGGAGGCCAGCCAGCCGCTTCTTGCCGACAAGGTCCCCACCCTGGTCGGTCCAGTCGCGTCCGAGGCTCCGCCGGCCGTGCCAGCGCAGCCCGCCGCTTCTGATGAAATCGCCGGCGGCGAGCTGGAGGGAGAACCCTATCCGCCGCCCGACGCGCCGTCATCGCCGGCAGCTCTTGAGGAAAGTGCTAGCGCGCAGGCCCCGGCGCCCGAGACTCCCGCCGAGCCAGCCACCCGGCAGCCTCCGGTCGGGGCCGCGCCGGATGCCGATTCGGAAAGCTGGTTGCGCTCCCAGCTTGACAAGCGACCCGACGACGTCACCCTGTGGGAAAACCTTTCTCAACTGATCTTTGACCGGCAGGGTTCTCAGCCGGCTTTCGATCTGCTGGTGGAAGCGTTGCAGCGGTTGTCTGATCCCGCCGGTCGTCAGCGCATCTTCCGCCGCCTGGCCTATTATGGACAGGACTATCCGCAGCAGGTGCGCTTGGGCTGCCTACTGGAAGCGGAAGGGAGGTTGGAGGACGCCGAAAGCGCTTTTCGAGCCGCGCTGCGTAAAAATGCGCTGGGAGATGAAGCCCTCGACGGCCTGCAACGCATCTACCAGACCCGGGGCACTCCGGAACGCTTTGACGCCGTGCTCACCCGGGCCTTGCGTTCCGCCTCCGATGCTCGGGCCCGGCGCCAGCTTCATCTGCGGCGGGCCTTGCTGCGCGCACGCGTGCTGCAAAAATGGAACGAAGCCATCGAGGATCTCAATTTGCTGGCGGCAGACGATCCGACCAATCTGCAGGTCATCGAGCTGCAGGAGGAAATATTCCAGCGCACCGGAAACGACGAATTGCTGGCCGAAGCCTACCAGCGGCACCTGCAACTGGTTTCAGAACCTGCCCGAAAGCTGGATCTGATGCTCGCCTTGGCCGCCCTCTATGAAAAACGCCTGGATGATTTAGAACAAGCCGCTCGCCTCTACCGTCAGGCGCTTGATATGGATCGGAGCAACTACGGCGCCTACCAGGCCCTGGCCTCTCTGCTGGAAAAACAACGGGACTGGCTGGGGGCGGCGGATCTGCTCAAACAGGCCGCGGAAAACGTCTGCGAGCCCGAGGAGCTGGCCCAGCTACATCTGCGCCGCGGCAAAATACTGGAAGAGCAGCTGTTGCGTCCGGAAGAAGCCGAGCTGGCCTACCGTCAGGCGCTCGAAGGCCATGTTTTCATGGCGTCGGCCGTCGAGGCGCTCCTGGAGTTAGCCCGCCAGCGTCGGGACTGGGTGGAAGTGCTGCGCTTGCTGCAACTTAAGCTGGAGGCAGAAGAACGGCCGCCGGCCAAGGCAGAAATGCTGGTGGAAATGGCTGGCATTTGGAAAGACCAACTACAAAACCCTCAGAAGGCCATGGAATGCTACCAGCTGGCTCACCGGCTCGACCCAACCAACCTCGAGGCTTCACGCCGGTTGGCCGACGAACGCTGGCAGGCCAAGGATCTGGCCGGCGCCCGGCCGCTGTTGCAGCAGCTGGCCGAAATAGGCGCGCAGGGACGCCTGGCACCGGCGGAAATGGCCGAGATTTGCTTGCGGCTGGCCCAGACCAGCGAAGCTCTGGGTCTGGACGACGACGCGCAGACGGCCTACCGCCGGGCGCTGGATATCAAACTGGACAGCGTCGAGGTGCTGTTGGCCTATGGCTCCTTTCTGGTGCGCAAGGAACGCTGGGCGGAGTCGGCGACGGTGTACCAGAAAATACTGGACGATTTTTCTTCTCGCCTCGATCCCCCAAAGCTAGCCGATATTGCCTGCTTGGTAGCGCGGGGCTTGAGCCAGCAGGGCAAAGTGGAGCAGGCCCTGGAATTCTACCAAAAGGCGCTGCGTTTTTTGCCCGCCCATCAGGGTGCGTTGCGTGCTGGTGTGGACCTTTGCCGGCAGCTTGGTCGGCATCAGCTGCAGGCGGAATTCCTGCAGCGGCTGCTGGACCTTACCGGCCCGACGACCTCTCGCCTACGCCTGGGTCTGGAGCTGGGAGATCTACTGACCGATCAACTGGGCCGGCCCGGGCAGGCGGCGGAGGTTTATCTGCAGGCCAGCCGGCTGGCCCCCGCCGAAACCGAAGTTTTAGAAAAGCTGCGCCGGGCGCTGATTCTTGCCGAGCGCTACCAAGAAGCGGTGGAGGTCATCAAGAAACTGGCTGAACTCGCCGAGAACGACCGCCAGCGTTCGCGCTATCTGCGTATAGCCGCAGACATCTTAAGCGAGCGACTGGACGACGACCAGCAGGCGCTGGAGCTCTACCTGCGGGCGCTGCATTATGCACCGCTTGACCAGCGAGCCCAGCAGGCTGCGGTCAAGATCCTCAACCGGCTGCGCGACTGGCACAGGCTGGCCGCCCTGCAGGAAAAACTCCTGGAAAGACTGCCGCCTCCAGTGCCCGGGCAGCCCGATCGCCGGGTGGAGATTCTTGGCGAACTGGTGGAGCTGTACCGCTACCGTTTGAACGACCGACGGCGTGCCATGGCCGCCTGCGAACAGCTGCTGAGCCTGCGCCCTGGCGATCTAAAGGTGCGCGAGGATCTGGCCCGCCTGTACGAAGCCGATGGCCGGCTGGACGACTCCCTTACCCTGCACCGCTCACTCATTCAAGAAAGCCCCTTTTCGGTAGACAGTTATCATGCCTTGTTCCGCATCTACCTGCAGCGACGGGAGCTAGACGCCGCGCTGTGCCTGGCCGCGGCCCTGGCTTTTCTGGAAGAAGCCAACGCCGATGAGCGCAAATTGCTGGCCGAAAAACGCAGCTCCTTGTTGCTGCCGCCGGGCCGAACGCTGGGCGAGCAACTCTACCAGAAGCACCTGCTAGCCCCCGGCGCGCGCGGGCTTACCGGCGAGCTACTGGCTTTCGCCTCCGACTACATTCGCCCCTTATTCTCCCGACCAGCGGAGGATTTTCACCTGCGGGCGCGCGATCGGCTTTCTCTGCAGGATCGTCAGCACCCTCTGGCCCAGATTTTCGATCAGGGCATAAGATTGCTTGGCCTACCGGTGCCCGAGATTTATTTGCGCGGGCCGCAGGTAAAGGGGGTGCTGGCGCTCAATACGGCGCCCCCGGCAGTGGTAGCCGCCGAGGATATAACGCGCCAGTTTAGTATTCCGGAAATCCGCTTTCTGGCCGGCCGGGCGCTGGCTTTCTGCCGCCCCGAAAATCAGCTGACGCTGGCGCTGGGGCCGGTGAAATTGAGAAACCTGCTCGACGCCTTGCTAGAACTCGGCCAGCCCCAATTCGCTACCGGCAATTACGATCGAGAAACGCTCGACCTGGCAAAGCGTCTGGACAAGCTCATTCCGCCGTTGCGACGGGAAAAGCTCGAGCAGCTAGCTAGCCGTTACCGCCGGGAACAGAGCGAAACCGCCATTCGCGACTGGATAGAAGGAGTAGAGCAGACCTGCAATCGGGCCGGATTTTTACTGGCCGGGGATCTGGAGGCCTGCATCAAAGTGCTAAAAGGCGGCCGGGTGGTAAGCCCCAGCGGATCCACCCGCACCTTAATACGGGAACTCATTTTCTTCGCCATTTCAGACGACTACTTCGCCATTCGCCGGGCACTGCTCGGCTGAGGGTTAGCTCACCACTATTTCCAAAAGTGGCCCCACGTTGATCTTCAAGCGTTGGGAGCCGGGGTAGTTTTCCCCGTCCAGGGTGTAGGGCAGTGGCTTTTCGGATTCCAGCACCACCTGACGAGCCAAGGCATCTACGATCTTCTTGGCAGAAATGGGCCTGCCAAAATAAACCCCCGGCAACGAGCCAACCAACTTGGCCGCCGGAACCACCACCCCTACGAAATGAAAGGTGTCGGGCTGCTCCCGGCAGCGGGTGAAAGGTTTGAAGCCCAGGCCGATTTGTTCAACGGTAGAAGCCAGCAGGGCCGAAAATGATTTCTGTCGCCAGCGCTTGCCATCGACGGTAACCGAGCAGCGCACCTTTTCAAAAAGGCGGCGGTAGAGTTTTCCCTTTACCAGAGCCGAAGCCACCGCCCGGCCGAGCAGTTTGGCGGTGTTGAAGGGACTTTTATTACCCGAACCGTAGAGCTCTTCAAGAAAGGTGTACACAAAACCGTTGCCGAAGATAAAGCCGTAGCGCCCTTCCACCTCCAGCAGGTGGCGGGTGGTGGTCTGGAGGGGAATGCCCTCGCGCACCTTGCGTACCAGGTTCATCATCAGGCCGGTGGTCGAGCCACGAATGCCACAGGAATTGGCGGCTATGTTCATCGTGCCACCGCGCAGCAGCGCCACCCGAGGCAGCTTTTCATTTCCCCATACACGAATCAGGCTGGTCAGGACGTGGCTGTTGGAGCCATCGCCGCCGTTTATGGCCAGCACATCGATTTGCTTTTCGGCGAAAAACTGCAGAATCTGCTCGATGTCTTCTACCTTGCGGGTAGCCACCGCTTCCCCGCTGGTGCCCACGATAAAGCCGAGTGTCTGCATTCCCAGCGGGTTTTTACGGTTTTTACGAGAATAAGGATTGTTAATAACCCCGATGCCGGGCATGTTTGACAAGATATAATAAAACGTCCGCCCTAGCTATACGCAGTGCGGCAAACCCCCACGTCGCCGGTTGCCAAACCTTCCCCTAAGGGCGTTCCACAATCAAACTTACCGCTTCTCCGCCCCCCAGGCAGAGCGAGGCCATGCCCCGACGCAGGCCCCGATCCTTCAGGGCGTGGAGCAAGGTAACCAGCACCCGGGCGCCCGAGGCTCCAATGGGATGTCCCAGCGCCACTGCTCCGCCGTTTACGTTCAGCCGCTCCAGAGGGATGTTCAGGGTACGCTGCACGGCAATGGTGGATACCGAAAAGGCTTCGTTCACCTCGTGCAGATCGATGTCTTTTACTTCCAAACCGGCTTTTTTTAGCACCTTGGGTATGGACAGGATGGGAGTAACCAGCACGTCTTTGGGATCCTGAGCCGCGGCGCCCTGTGCTACTATGCGCGCCAGCACCCTAAGACCCAGCTGCCGTGCCTTTTCTTCCGAAGTCACCACCAGCGCCGCCGCTCCGTCGGAAATTTTGGAGCTATTGCCGGCGGTGACCTGACCGTCCTTTTTGAAAGCCGGTCGCAAACGAGCCAGGGCTTCGAGTGAAGTCTCGCGTGGCACTTCATCGGTATCGAATACCTTATCGCCCGGCAACTCCACCGGTACAATCTCCTCCTTAAATTTTCCCCCAGCGCGGGCAGCAAGCGCCTTGCGATAGGACTCCAGGGCAAAGCGGTCGCTGTCCTCGCGGCTGATTCCGAACTTCTCGGCGATCAGCTCGGCGCTGAAGCCCATATGGAACTTGTTTATATGATCCCACAGGCCATCATGAACCATGCCGTCGATTACTTCGGCAGCCCCCATGCGGTAGCCCTGGCGGGCCTTGGGTAGGAGGTAAGGACACTGATTCATATTCTCCATGCCACCGGCTACCACAAAATCAGCGTCCCCACAGGCTACGGCCTGGGCTGCCAGCATAACCGCTTTAAGCCCCGAGCCACAAACCTTGTTCACCGTAAGGCACTCGATAGGAAGCGGTAGCCCTCCCTGCAGCACCGCCTGGCGAGCCGGATTCTGGCCCAGGCCGTGTGGCAAGACGCAGCCCATAATTACCTCATTTACCTGCTCGGCAGAAATGCCTGCTCGCTTTATGGATTCGTTG
>Ga0068707_1000883_pt1 | contig 20596 bp, 10 predicted proteins | sample YNPNPMetaG_FD_66600 | JGI IMG/M metagenome (GOLD analysis project Ga0068707, IMG submission 66600) | Anoxygenic and chlorotrophic microbial mat microbial communities from Yellowstone National Park, USA - YNP NP MetaG | ecosystem: Environmental > Aquatic > Thermal springs > Hot (42-90C) >...
GGATCTCTTTCCCCTTGGAGCCCATGCCATATCCAAGAAACGACGACAGCCCTGCTGGTCAACCAACAGGGCCATCATCTGCAAGGATCGGGAGGTGTCGGCAAGGGAACGCAAAAAGCACCAAGTGGTTCATTGAGCTGGACCGCCCGAGATCCTAACACCTATTTCACGGGCTAGAAGGTCCCTCGTCATGTTCGGCAATGGCAATTGGGACAGCAACCGCAGTCGCGATGGCGCCACCAACGATCCATGGATTCCGCATCCATGTTTGGACACGGGGCAGGATTTGACCGCGGGCCAGATCCTGGCCTGAAACGATCATCGTCACCTGTTGGGCGCCCGGCGGGGCCGTCCGCGGTGCCCAGAGACGATACATCCCTGTGCCATTGGCCGCATCGAGACGATAGACACCGGATTTCAGACCACGGAAAGCAAAGCGACCCTGGGCATCCGTCTTGGCCATTCCCAGGGTTTGCTCTCCGGTCCCCACGGTCACCGCCGCGTTTGCGACCGGCATTCCTTCCGGGGTTACCACCTGGCCCAAAAGCAGACCACCGTCCTGGAGGGCCACATCAATGACCCGCGGCGCAGGGGCCTGTTTTGTCTCTGCCGCCAGAATCTGACCTGAAATGGCCAAGGTCACAATAGTTGCAAGAAGAATTGTCAACCTCATTGTCGAACTCCGCCTCCGTACTGGACCGCATCGAATTGGCCCGGGGGTCGGGCAACTAGTCCTAAAACCGCCAACTGCGAATTGTCGCAAACAAGCCACAGTAACCGTATCGGCGGATTTTGAGGAATCCTTGAACCAAACCTCACCGAACCACAGAAAAACCCGGTCGTGCGTCCGTCAGATTGGTCGATGAGGTAACGAGCCAATCAGGGGGGGCACGCTTGTCGTGCTCGCGGAAACGGGATGGATGATCCAACGTGGTGCAATGGACCTGACAAGCAGGTCCCTCCGAAAGTGGACGCGACGAGCGCGTCCCTCCGAAAGCGAACCCGACTCCGAGGAATCACGCGCCGCGCTTGCCACGCCCACAGGTCCGCGGAAAGTCAGGAGAATCTTGCCTTGCTCATTTGCAGGAAAAGGGTTAGGATTCAGCGAGAGCCTTTGGTTTCGGTTTAGACGGTTGATTAGGTAGAATGGGTTGTTGAGGTAATGTGTTGCAGGCGATCTCAGCCTCCTCGGTTTCCGAACGGGCTGGATCGTTGGAATTGCTGGTGTCCGTTGTCGAGAGCGATCTCTGGATGATGTCCAGGGAGGCGGTTAAGAAGTCGTACTAACAATATTGGGTGAAAATGATGAATCGACCATCGCGTTTTTCTGGCCCTTTTGCGTCACTTCTCTTATGGGGGGGATTGTTCGTCGGCTTAAGCACAATCCCGGCGTGCGGTGATCCGACAGGTCCACGAGCACAGGATCGACACATCGCAAGGACGGTGGCTTTGAAGCTCCCGCAAGCCCATTTGACCAAGCATCCCCTGGATGCGGAGATTGCCGAGCGGGCATTCAAGCTGTTTTTTAAATCCCTGGATCCCATGAAGCTTTATTTCTATCAGTCGGATGTGGATCGGTTCGCCGAGAAGAAGGCGCAGTGGGTTGAGCTTCTCAAGGTGGGTGATATCAGCCCGGCCTACGAGGTTTACTCGGTTTTCCTGCAACGTGTCGATGAGCGGGTAGCGACGGCTTTGGACATCCTCAAGCAGCCTTTGGATTTTACGGTGGATGAGGAGATTGTTCGCGACCCCGACCTGGTAAGCCATCCCAAAACGCCCGAGGAGGCTCGTGATCGCTGGCAGAAACGGATCAAGCTCGACCTTCTGGTCTTAAAGGCAGACAAGGAAACCGCGGGCCAGGCGGCGATCGAGAAACTCCAGAAGCGATACACTAGCTTCAGCAAGCGAGTCCATCAAACCGACGAAGACGAGTTGCTGGAGTCTTATCTATCGGCTTTTTGTGAGGCTTATGATCCCCATACCAGTTACATGTCACCAGAAACTCTCGAGAACTTTGATATCACGATGAAACTCGAGCTGGAAGGAATTGGAGCTGCCCTGCAATCTGAGGATGGCTACGTCGTGGTGAAAAAGCTCATTCCAGGTGGTGCAGCGGCCAAGGACGGACGTTTGAAAATCGACGACAAGATCGTCGGTGTTGGACAGGGTGAAAATGGCGAAATTGTCGATGTGGTGGACATGAACCTCTCGGACGTGGTGCAACTCATCCGTGGTAAACGGGGGACGGTGGTCCGATTGGAGGTCTTGCCTGCCGATGGGGGGCCGAAGAAGGTCATCACCATTACCCGCGAACGGATCGAGCTGAAGGATAGCGAGGCCAAGGGGCAGGTTTTCGAATCGGGCAAGAAGCCCAACGGGCAACCATATCGCATCGGCGTTATCGATCTTCCCAGCTTCTATATGGACATGTCGGGGGCTCGGCTGGGCATTCCGGAATTTCGGAGCACGACCCGGGATGTCCGCCGCATCCTCAATTCCTTCAATCAAGACGGGGTCGATGCCGTTGTCCTTGATCTGCGGCGAAACGGGGGTGGTTCCCTCCAGGAGGCGATCAACCTGACGGGCTTGTTCATCGAATCCGGTCCGGTTGTTCAGGTCAAGGATTCCTCAGGACGGATTTTGGTTTACGACGACGAGGATACCAGTATTGCCTGGCGGGGTCCTTTGATCGTGGTGATTAGCAAGTTTAGCGCCAGCGCAAGTGAAATCTTGGCGGGGGCCATTCAGGACCATCGCCGCGGGATTATTGTTGGTGATCACAGCACCCATGGTAAAGGAACTGTCCAGAGCCTGATCGATCTCGGTCAGGAGTTGTTCCGATTACCGAATGCACCACCCCTGGGGGCCTTAAAGCTCACGATCCAGCAGTTCTATCGACCGAATGGCGACAGTACCCAGAACCGGGGTGTTGTGGCCGACATCGAGCTTCCCTCACTGACTAACCATCTCGAAGGAATAGCCGAGTCCGATCTGGATTACGCTTTGCCATTCGATCAGATCCGGGCGGCTCAGTTTCAGACGGCTTCGGATGTTGATCCTGCGGTAATCCAGTATCTCAAAGGAAGGTCAGAGGAACGCGTCAAGAATTCACCGGATTTCCAGAAGGTCAAGGCCGATATCGAGCGCTACCTTGCCCAGCGGGAAAAGAAGACTGTCCCGCTCATGGAAGAAAAGTTCATGGCGCAGGTGAAAGAATTGAATGCCGACAAGGAGGAGGAAAAACGGCTGAAAGCCTTGACCGAAGGGAATGAGGAGGGCATTAAACGGGATTATTACCTTGACGAGGTCCTTCAGATTATGGTGGACTATCTGCAACATCGGGTTGTTGCCCAAGCCCGCTGAAGGTCTTCGAGTGGTATGACCAATCCTTAGACGGTTTTCTGTAACACTATGCGACGAAGTCTTGGCATTTTCGTGGCCTGTTTTGCGGTGCTGGCTGTTCCGGAGTCAGGTTTTTGCCAGTTCAAAGAGGAAACGGGAAAGGGCTGGCGGTTGGGCGATCCTGTTGTCCATCGTTGGCAGGCTGGTATTGTGGTCAAGGCTGTTGCGGGGGCGTGCAAGAACATCGTCGGTACGGCGCCTCTCCCTCGCGATTGGCCCGAGCAACAGGTGGAAATTGTCGAAGAAGATTTCTCTCCTGGGGTCAGCGTTCAATACCGAACAGTCAACAACCTGGTGGAACAAATGGTGGTGAAGATTCCCAATCTTCCCAACGGTCAGGAAGCCAAGGCGGTGGTCACCGTGGAAGTGCGGCGTTTTGTGCAGCTTCCACCGGACGATCCGACGATCTTCAAAATCCCGGAGACGATGCCCGCCGAAATCCGGATGTTTCTCACACCGAGTCCCAAGATTGAATCGCATGATCCCAAGATTAAGGATCAGGCAAAACAACTCATGGGAGGCGGCGGAAACGATTGGGAAAAAGTCCGCGCCATCTATACGTTCGTCCGTGAGCATGTTAAGTACAAGAGTGGTGCTCCCCTCCGTGGCGCAATCGTCGCACTGAAGGAAGGGGCAGCGGATTGTGAAGATATGACGTCTCTTTTCGTGGCTCTGTGTCGCGCAGCCGGTGTTCCGGCCCGAACGGTTTGGGTTCCCGGTCACTGTTACGGTGAGTTCTACCTTGTTGACGATGAAGGAAACGGCTACTGGTTCCCCTGTCAATTGGCGGGGACCGAGGCCTTCGGCGAGATGCCTGACCCGCGTCCTATTCTGCAAAAGGGTGACAATTTCGTGTCACCGGTCAACGCGCGAGAACGCGTAAGATACCTTGCCGAGACACTGACCGGCGGCGGAGTTGGTGGGCATCCCCAGGTCCAGTTCATCCGGAAACAGCTTGCCAACTGACGAGGTGTCTGCATTTTATTGGTAAGTTGGCCTGTCGATCTGAGGGTGTCTTTCGGAGGGACCTGCTTGTCAGGTCCGTCTCCTGGAGGGACGCGCGTGTCGCGTCCGCTTCTCGGAGGGACCCGCTTGTCGGGTCCGCTGCGCAACCTTGGATCATCGGATCCACTTCGGCGGGCGTGACAGGCACGCCCCTCCGACACGGACGCGACAAGCGCGTCCCTCCGAAATGCTAACGGCTCATCTTGTGTTGGACTCGAACTGCTACTTCCTTAACATGGGGAGGAATGCGGCTTTGGCAGAAATGGTAAACCGCCGGACGAACGACGTCCACCGGGATGCCGGGATGCCTGTCCATAAGAGATTCAACCGAGCACAATCCCAGGAAAAGGAGTTGGCATGTGCGGCTGGCGGGAATCGATTCCGTATTGCCCGTGGCCGCAAGACGTTCGACCTCGGCACAATGAAAAAGCTCACTCAGGACAGGCAAGCCCTTGGGACTTCCCGCCATGCCCAGGCCGATGGCGGCGCTATAACGAACATTCAGGGCTGGATCGTCGAGGAGCGATTCCAGGGTTGCACAGGCCTCGGGGCCGCCGTACATTCCCAGGGTGAGGGCCGCGGCCGCTCGCACAGGGTCGATCGGATCCGAGGCTGCCGTACACAGGGCGGGCATAACCTCGGGCGTATTCCTGAGGATTTCCGGTCCGAGGCGGTCGGCCATCTCGTATAGACCCTCCACTGCTGCTCGCCGCACGGGCGCCCCAGGGTGCGGCGTTGCTGTTCCCCACCAAACGGCGCCTTGGCAGAGTGCCGGCACCACGCTTTGTTGATCGAACTGATGAAGAACGAAGCACAGATATTTCCGCGAGACTACCGACAAGTCGCTCTGATCTCTAAGAGGTATGCGCAATTCGTCGCGAAAGGCCTGGCTTACAGCCGCCGCCAACTCCGGGTTAGCCCGCACCTCTGGATAACGATCATCGCTGAGGATTGTTGCTATCTGGGCGACGGCCCGCCATCGGGTATCGCCACCCGCGCGAAGGTCCTGCACAATCGCAGCCGTGTCAACTCTCGGTTTCAGCCACACGCGGGCTTTGTGAATCAGTAGCCCAGCTCCAACAAGCACCGTCAACGGTAAGACAACGCGGGAGAACACCAGCCAGAGCAAGGTTTCCGAACGTGCACCCGCACTACCTCGCGGGTGATCAACACGGAATCGGCGCGTCGTCTCGTCGGGCAATGACTTTCCGTCTTCTACCGAAACGAGACGCGGTTCGCCGTGATGACCAACCGTGTTAGCCTGTTCACCGGTCACAGAATGCAGAATATCTCCGCGTGGGCTTGTTTCTGCAGCGACGGCTCGATCGTCGCGATTCATGACCCCACCTCCTTTCTTCCACTTCCGGTTGCGAAGAAACAACCCGCACAGCGGGGAAGATCCGCCAGCCTATCAACAGGACCCGAACTATTGCGAAAAGTCGTCCACGCATAGCCGATCTCTTTTATGACGACTTGATCTGCTCTTGTCAAGCAAAATCTGATAGATTGTGATATTTCACGTTGTGAGTATTCTCCAAGGTCGTCCGACGGCTTGGTTGTCTGGCATGGATTTTCTTGAATTGACGCTTTCCCCAGTTGAAGCCAATTTGGCCCTGGATGAGGCCCTGCTTCGCGCAGCGGATGCCGGGGAATTGGGTGAGGTCCTGCGGATTTGGGAAGTGCCACAATTGGCCGTGGTTGTGGGTCGCGCTTCCCGGATCGATGATGAGGTTCACCGGCAGTCGTGCATGAAAATGATGGTTCCCGTTGTCCGTCGATGCAGCGGGGGATGTGCCGTGGTGATTGGTCCGGGATGCCTTTTGTACTCGATGGTTTTTAACTTGAAGGATCGCCCTTATTGGCGCAAGGTGGATCGCCTGCACAACGATGTCCGCGCGAGATTGATCGAAGGTTTACGCGAGAACGGTTTGAACGTCACAGCGGCGGGGACGAGCGATCTCGCCTTGGTTTTCGATTCAAGCCACGATTCCCTCCCAAGAAAAATCTCGGGAAACAGCGTGCGATTTGGCCGAGATCATGTCCTATATCATGGGACCCTGCTTTATGCCTTTGAACTTGAGCGGTTACCCCAGTTGCTTAAAGCCCCCCCCCGTGAGCCAGAATATCGCATGGGGCGCGGCCATGAACTCTTTGTGAGTAACGCTTCCCTGGCCCGCGGCGCTTTAGTGACCATGCTTCGCCGGATTTGGGGGGCTGACCGTCTGTTGCCTGATTGGCCTCAGGAACGGACGCGCATTTTGATGGAACAGCGATACGGTCAATCGACATGGCATGAAGAGCGGTAGTTAGACCGTTGTTGGACCGGGCGTTTCAGTCTTACCGCAGAAACAAAAAAGCCCGTCCACAATGGGACGAGCTTTGCTGATGGATATCAAACTTGGCGAGTGGGCTTCTGGCCAATCGAATTAGAAGAATCCGCCGCCAAAGCCACCACCGCCGAAGCCACCGAAGCCGCCACCATAACCGCCACCGCCGCCAAACAGGCCGCCGTAACCAAGACCACCGGTGCCACCGCGACCCTGGCCGCTTTGCCCAGTGACGAAATTAAAGATGTTAACTTCACCAATTCCCTGGAAAGTAGGATAGGGGTTAACACGGACGTAACGTCGGTCAGCCGAAATGGTGGCCGCCGCCGTGAGCATCGAGCCTTCCGGGATCACGGTGATTTCCGGGGCATAACCGACTGCACCGTTGGCAACGGGGATAAAGGGCAGGACTGGCGTATTGCCGCCAGTGCCGCCCGATGTCCGGGATTGGAGGAACGAGGCCATGGAGTCGGGGCTTACCTGTGCCACGCCTGCATCTCCCGGCAATTGCTGGGCAAGGATGCGATTCCGCAGTTCCAGGTGGTTGCTAACAGCCGCTGCCAGTTGTTGCTCGGCCAGGGGCGCCTTGCGCCTTCCATCCGCAAGTTCAAACTGGATGTAGGCCTCATCTCCTTGGAGGGTAACAGTCTTAGTCAAAGTTTGCGCCTTGTCGGTCAAAAGGTGAGTATAGACGGTGACTTTGACCTTTCCACCAACCACATTTCCCCAGACCCGGCGAACAACAGCGCGATAAGTCCCACTGAAGCCGCGTGGGCAGACGTAGTATTCCGTGTAACCATCGCTGCCGCTACGACCGGCTTTGCTGCTTCCATCGCCGATCAAAATGCCGCCGGAAGATGTCCGAGGACTGCGGAGGGAGCACAGGGTGCCGCCGGGTTCTTCCACGATCAAGTCCAGATCGGCTTCACCAAGCCAGGAGACTTCAATCGCGCAGTCCCGCGCGACAGCCTCATCCAAGGCCGCCTCGTACCGCTTGGCCTCATCCGTTCGATTCTGGGCCTTGAAGTCATCAAGGAGGGCCTTCGAGACTCGCAGGGCATTCAACCAAACGTCCTGATGTTTTTCAGGAAAGACTTGCGACAGGATGCCAACCGTTGCCCACTGGATGGCTTCCACGTCGTTGAGCTTTTGGGCCAATCGCAGACCGGCGACATACGGTTCGGGCCACTCAGGCATCAGGCCAGCAACCTGGCGATACACAGCCAGCGCACGTTGATCGAGGCCGTGCCGCTCCAGTTGAATTGCCAGGACCAGAAAATCCATCGGGTCGGTGGCAAAATCGGCTGCCGACATCAGCGCCCGTTCGATTTCTTCCTGCGAGCCACCCTGGGCTTCCAGAGCCAGGGCTAAGCCTTCGTACATCCAGGGTTGCGGTTGGTTGTGACGCAATGCCGCATGAATGACGGCTGTCACATGATCGAACTTCTGCGCGGCGACAAGGCGTCGGACGGCCTCACGAACGTCTTTTGCGGGAACGGTGCCCTCGGCAAAGCAGGTGTTCCAAAGTTCGTCGGGCGATTGACCTGCCGATGCGGTCCCTGCAACAACCTGATCGGCAAGAGTGAGCACGGCCGACGTCTTTGGAGCCTGACGGGGCTCACCGGTGGGCGACTTGCTCAGATCGTCTTTCACGTCGAAGGCCTGGAATCCGCCGTTGTTGTTGGGGACATTCCACATACCGCCCATCCCCATACCCATGCCGCCCATTCCATAGCCGCCCATGCCACCCATGCCATAGCCACCCATGCCGTAGCCACCCATGCCACCCATCCCATAGCCACCCATCCCCATCCCCATTCCCATACCACCCCAACCGCCCATGCCTGCGCCGCCCATCACGTTAGGCGGTACCACAAGGTCGGCCACGGGATAGACTTTCAGCACGAGATCATTGCCGGCCTGTTCAGGCGTGGTGATCAGAAGGACTTCGTCCTTGATGACGTAAGTCAAATCGAGATCCCGCAGCAACAACCGGAGGGCCGATCGCAGCGAAATCCCACGGAGACTCTTGGTGATCGGCGTGTTCGTGTCCACTCCCACACCCTGGAGGGCCTTCTGGTCCAACTGAATCTCGATCTGGTGCCGATCACGGAGATAATTAACCACTTCCGAGAGCGGGGTATCGACAAAATCCAGCTCTGTAGGCTTCTTCAATTCGCTCAAGATCTTTCGTTCGGATGGATTCTCGCTTCCCAGGTCCATGCTCTGATAGCGTTCTTTCCGTCGAGCGGTCAACTCCTGCCAGGTCTGGGCATCCGGGTAAACGACCGGGGGTTCATCAGGAATCGGGACATGGGCCAGCTCGGTTTGATAGAGCGTATCAAGCACGCCCTTCTGACGTGCCTCACGCAGCACCATGGCCTTTTCAAAGTTCCCGACCTGACTGGCCATGTGGCGGGCCAGGAGTGGCACCGGGGCATCCGGGGCCAGTTTCTCGGCCTCACCGGCAGCTTCGACCTCCGCCAGATCGTACCGACCTTCTTTCATCAGAGAATTGAATCGGGCCATCAGTTGCGTGAGCTTCTGTTCTTTTAAGAGCAGACCTTCTGCAATCAGACGCCGCTCGGTTGCCTGAGCTTCGGCCTGGGCCGCCCGTCGCCGCTGTTCATTCAACTCCACCACGCGGACATCGGCCTGCCGAATCGCTGTGCGAAGTTGATCCAGAAGCTGGTCCCGAACGTCAGGCGCCAGATCGGGAACCCGGCTCACCTCGTCCAATTTGAGTTTCAATTGTTCGCGGGCGGTCTCCGGATTTGTTCCCATCAGCTTTCGTGCATAATTGATCGAGGCCTGAACGTCCTTGGCAATGGCGTCGGCCAGAATCTGCCGGTCGAGCGCGACCTGGGCCGCCAAACCGCCGGGGACCGGCGCCCCCGCCTGGGGTCCCATTAAATTCAATTCAGCCTGCGGTGCCTGGGCCTGTAACTGAGCAGCCGGAGCCTGTGGTGCCGGTTGATCTTCCGAAGCTTGTTGCGAAATCTGGGTTACCCGGGCAAGGATCTTCCTGGCGGCTTGATTCTGTGGGTCCTGAGACAGCGCTGCTTCTGCCATCCTTTTGGCTGATACCACATCGTTGACTTCCATCGCTTGGCGGGCCAATTCCGTCAGATTATAGACGCCCAATTCTACATTCTCGGCCAACCGGAGCAACGCATCCGAGCCAGGGACGGGGACAATCAACCCGCCGTTGTTGCGGGCCGTTTCCACCAGTTTTGTCAAAAACGCGTTCTGGGGGTGCGATTCACCAGCGACCACGAACTTTTGCCCCGCTTGACCGAAAGTCACGTTAACTTCGACCGGAGCGGCACTCTTCAGTGTGCCCACCACGATCGTTTCGCGATCGGACCGCAATGGCGGCATTCGCGCTGGATAAACCTCTGCTACCTGCTCCGACCAGACTGCGCCCGTGGGGAAAGCTACCGTCGCTCGGACAGCACTGCTCAATCGCTCGGCGACGGCAGTCGGTTCAAGGTCGGCGCTGTCCGGAATCAATTGCCCACCGGTGTGTGTCGCCAAAGAAGCCATCAGACCGAAATCCACCTGGGCACCAATCAAATAGCTGTTGACGGCGATCTTGTTATCCACAAGCCCTGTGACAATCTGACTTAATGTTTCAGCCGATAGCAATTTCGCGCGGCTCAGGCCGTCGCCAAAATAGACAAGCACACGGCCATCCGCCGGAGTCGCTTTGAGTGCCTCCATCGCGACACTCAGCCCAGCGCCAAGATCGCACGAGCCAAGAGGAGCTCGCTTCTCGAGCTTGTTCAGAGCTGCTTCAAGCTCGGGACTGTTGGCGGCGACGAATCCTTCGCCCATGGCCACCGCCTTCAGGTCAACTGCAAAGATATGCACCCGATCCTGTGGCGAAAGTTGTTTGAGAAATTCCTTTAAGGCTGCCAGCGACTTCTCGCGAACGGCTCCTGTCTGGGCCGCCGAGGTGTTGACGAGAACAGCAATATGTCGGGCGGCCTCCGCATTCTGTTGTGCGATGGGAGGTAGAACCGCTGCAAAATAGGTGGCACCGTCAGCGGCTTGGAAGACCTCCAATCGCCCTTGTGCCGACGGTTCATCGGCAATGCTAAGTGCCGCACCGAGGCACAAACCGAAACTCGCCAAAAGCCCGACCACCAACGCGTGCCGTGTGGATCGCCTGTACACCATGGTTTCCAATCTCCGACGCCCTTCACTAACCGGCTGAAGATCAAATCCAATCTCTTGACCCAATGACGTCTCCTCACGAGAAGTCACGTACACTTCTGGAGACTATGCCCATTGTAGCTTGGGAAACCTGAATTTGCCAAGCAAAAACTTTCGATTAGGAGAAATGGGAAATCTGGCAAATTTGAGTCAGTCGCCCTTGGGGAGGTCTGCCAGATTCAAATCCACGCTCCAGTGACATCTCGCTCACACGAGACTTGCTTCAGTGAATTCCTCCCACAAATTACCCCGAAGTCAAGTCCGCGACGCTAAATTAATTCTAACTCACGTAAGTTAGTCGCCCTCCAGTTTTTGCAAGTTCCCAAGAATCGGCCACGTAAAGACGGCGGAGCAGCTGTCAGCTCGGGCGATACACCCCCCTAAAATGGACAACGACTCCCCATTAGGGGGAGTCGTTCGGTCCCGACCACTCTCAACGTGCGTTTCTCTTAATCACTTCCAAAGCGGGAATTGTGGAATCAGATCGAGGATGGCAGACCCCATTCGCCGAAGCGAGATGGACTCTTCATCGTACGTCTCGAAATCTTCAAATCCTTCGGGGCTGAAATCCTCATCGCGGTATGCCGGAGCTTCGGGAAAACCGGCGACAGGCGGGGCCATTTCGCTCGGACTATAGCCAGAGCGCTCATAGTCCCAGGCCTCTCCCCAATTTGATTGCGATGGATCCTCTTCAGTCCAACTGGTCATCGGTTCCTGGAATTCCTCCTCGACGGCGGCACCGCTTTCGTTTGCCGGTTCATTGAACGATTCGTCGTAGTAGCGGTCGTCATAGGGATCGATCCACTCGAATTGATCCTCGTCGTTTCCATCCATCAGACCAGATTCAGGAGTTGACTGATTACTGGGGTTGAGAAGAATCGGGTCGGATTCGTTGACATCGCTGACCTCCGGCCAGGCAAAGTCCTCGCCAGGCTCTCCGTGCCAAGGGGTGTCGGTCGGTTCTGGAGGCGAGACATTCTCGTCGTCTCCCGAATTGCCGACCAGCGGATCATGATTGACGATGATCCAGGTTTCATAGTTTTCGTTATCTTCGAGCGAGTTGGAGGCCGAGTCGGGATTCAGTTGCCAATCCTCGGAGGAGGTTTCGATGCCCGCGTTTTCGGAGCTGCTATCCGTCGTATCGTCGGAGATGTCCGCGTTATCTTCGAGACTGAAGCCACTCAACACATCGTCCTCGAAGAGGTTCCAATCTTCATAGGCCTCATCTTGGGCTTCGTCGTTGTCGTTATTCGACAGATCAAAGACGGCAATTTCGTCAGGGCCTGCAGGCAGAAAGGCGAGATCGTGATCGTCTTCGCCCCTGGTACCAAACAACCAGCCGGCGGCTACGTCGGCTTCGTAGTCGGGTTGATAGAAGGATTCGGCGTGTTCGCGGCGGACGAGGGCCTCCAGTTCGGCCACCGTCATGACGGCGTTATCTTCCGCCTGGTTGGCAGATTCCTCAACCGAGCTAACGACACAGCAGCGAGAATTGGGCCGAGCGACTTCCGATTGGGGGTCGATGAAATAGTAGTACTTCTCGTACCACGGGGAGTAGTCGTCGGTCTCTGCGAGGACCGAGTCATTTTGCCCGTCGCCTTCCTGGGCCATTTCATAGCGGGCGGCCTCCTCCGAGGAGTACTCGTCGATAAAGCTGTACTCGGTTTGCGACATCGAATGGTTGGGGCCTTCTGGCTCATCATCCAACCACAGCCAAGGCTCATCAGAACCGTCAGCATCCATTGCGGTGGACGAGTCTTCTGACCAGGCATCTTCGGCAATGAATCGGTAATAGTAGCGATAAGTCGAGGAATCTCGGGAACCAAGGTATCCCCCCTTAGGGTCGTAGGCGAACGGATCACCGGGAGCCGGTCCGGTGTCCCAGGCATCCATGTCAATGCCGAAATCCGCGGAGGCGTACTCATTTTCGGAGAATGTCAAGCCACCGTCACTTGACCAGTCAGGCTGATCGGGGGTTAGCCGGACCTCGTCGGCAGAGAGCCTTGATGGTTGAGGGGAATGAACGGAATTTTGTGACTGGGCAAAGATGCGGGGGTCAGTGCGAAGCGAAGACAAACCGAGGAGAAGCAGGGACGTGCTACACAATCCAAAGAGCGCGCTGGGAAAGAATGTTTTCCTCATACAAACTCCTCCTTCTTTTCCGGTGGGATAAACGGCAGGAAAGCGGGAACATGCGGCATTCGGGAAAGATGGATCAAAGGTGTTCTCGCCGTTATGCGTATCGGAGGAATCTTTTTGAGATGTTGGATAATTTGCGATAAGTTCGTAATGTGCGCAATTCGTAAATTGGGGAAGATTTTCAGGGGCGGTGGCCTCAATCAGGTAAAGTCCGGATGGGTAGGCAAGGTTAGCGCCACGAGAAAAATGGAGGAATGGAGGAAGTGTCAGCACCTTGTTTGTAAGGGTCGGTCTCCTGCCCTTGGCGCGATCAAGCCGGGGCGAATCGCCATTCGCGCCGTTACAAGAAAATAATGACGGACCTATTTGTCGTGTCCGCCCCTCGGAGGGACCTGCTTGTCAGGTCCGCTGCGCAATGAAGCGTAATCCATCGCGATTCGACGGGCACGACAAGCGTGCGCCACCGATGGTCCAGCCCCTCCCCGGCCCTCCCCGCACGCGGGGAGGGAGAAAATATTCCCCCCGCGTGCGGGGGGATGTAAGGGGGGCTGCGTTTCGGCAACCGTCGGGGGGACCTGCTTGTCAGGTCCGGTACACAAGGTTGGATGATCCATCACACTGCGGCGTGCCCCTCCGATCCGATCACAACGTTGGATGGTCTTTCCGCTCCGGTACGCGCGAGAATGGCACCTTTGTCGGGGTGAATCGTGATTCACCCCGACAAATTGGCGGTGGCGTCGGGGTCAGGAGATCAGATCTTAATCTCGTAACCCTTGCGGCTTTCACGTGATAGGAACGCGTTGGCCTGCGGGTCGCCGATAATTTCGCGTTTCACAGGGTCCCAGCGAATTTCGCGTCCCAACCGCATCGCGATGTTGGCCAGGTGGCAGATCTCCAGCATCCGGTTATGCGTCCACACGTCGGAGATGGGCTGCTTGCGGGCCCGCATGGCCTCAATGAAGTTAGCACTGTGGTTTTCGCTGATCGGTCCGCCATAGATTTCTTCCAGGGCGTTTTCGGGCAAGGGATTAGCCTGGAGATCCTCGACGGGCTTGCCGGAAATCCGTCCGCGATTCACGAAGAAGCGTCCTTCGGTACCCTCGAATAGAATCCCATTGTCACCTTCGCTGGTGATCAGCAACTCGACGCCGCCCGGCATTTCCGCACGGATGTTAAACCGTGTGGCCACATTGTAACGATCGCGAACGACGGGGTAGCCATCTTTGTATTCGCAGCCCAATTCGTAATCAAGGGGAATGACCTTGCTGGGTCCGGTATCGCTGGCCCCAATTGCCCAGACCGCGATATCCACATGGTGAGCACCCCAGTCGGTAAGCTTTCCACCGGAGTACTCGTGCCAGTTGCGGAACGAATAATGGCAATTGCTATAGAGCGGTACACCACCACCATAGCCCGTCCGCATCTCGGGCAGGGCGCGATACGGTACCTTCTCCGCAGGACCGAGCCAGAAATCCCAATCCAGACCTTCCGGCACCGGGGCTTCAGGAATCGGCGGTGAAGACTCCATTCGGTTGATCCCGCAGGTGACCTTCGTCACCTTTCCGATCCGTCCGTGTTTGACCAACGCGATGGCCAACAGAAACCGCTTATCGCACTCGGTCCGTTGCATTGTGCCCACCTGGAAGACCCGGCCGGTCTCCTTTACGACCTTTTCGATCAGTTTTCCTTCATCGATGGTGAGCGTCAGGGGTTTTTCGCAATAAACGTCCTTGCCTGCGTACATCGCTTCCACCGCGATCTTGGTATGCCAGTGGTCCGGCGTGGCGATCATCACGGCGTCGATGTCCTGACGATCGAGGACCTTCCGATAGTCTTTATAGCCGTCCGGTCTCTTGCCTTGGCTCTTTTCCGTCTTCTCGAGATTCTCGGCGAGGACCCTGGCATCGACGTCAGCTAGTGCGGCAAAGTCCGCAAACTTGAATGTCTTCTGGGTGATTGCCCAGCCTTGATTGCGGAGACCGATCGTTGCAAAGACGGGCCGGTCATTGGCAGATTGAAATCCCAGGAGGGGGCGGCGCGACCAAATGAGGATACCTGCGGCACCCGTCGCCATCGTGCCCTGCAAAAATCGACGACGTGTTGTACGGCGGGAACTGGACATGAGCTGGATTCCTTTGAATCTCGGTAAACTTTGCAGGGGTTCTTCCTTCTGTCGCGCCCGCTGGAACCCCGAGACAGCGGAGCGACAAGGGGCATCTCAAATCATCTTCCACACATGAGATGGACTTGTCAAAGGCCACGCAAAGATTTTGGAACAAAACTTCTCGTGCCGACTTCCCTCCTCGGAGGGACCCGCTTGTCGGGTCCGTTGCATTACGTTTGATTATCCATCCCGCTTCCCCGGGCATGACAAGCATGCCCCTCCACGCGGGCACGATAAACACGCCCCTCCAAGCGGGCACGATAAACGTGCCCCTCCGAACAGGCATAACACACCCCATCCGATTCTGCTCGTCACCGCCCAACTCGCCCAATTTGGCCGCGAGCATTTTCAAAACGATATGGCACAATTTCTTGGTTTTGGCTACATTTGTCGCGGTAAGTGGTCTGGGGCGATCCGGACTGATTCGGAAAATGGGAATTATAGGAAGAATAGAAAAATATCAAAAGAGGCCGTCGCGTGGATCGTTTTTCCTTTCTGCATACAGGGGACCTTTGGTTGGGTCAGCCCATCCGCGTCGGAGGGGGTCTCCCACCCGCCTTAGCCGCGCGAATCCTAGAAGCTCCCCGTGAAACGTTGAAGCGAATTGCCCAGGTGGCTATCACAGAGAACGTTGATCTGGTCATCTTTTCGGGGAACATGATCGACTGTTCCCGTGCCTCACCGGCCGATCTGGATGTCTTCTGGACGGTCTGCGAGTCACTTGCCCAAAATGAGATTCCTGTTGTGTGGATGGCGGGGGAGGCCGAGGAGAAAGGTCCCTGGCCGGCGGAATCGCCATTACCCGGTTCGATGGAGGTCTTTTCGGGGCAAGAGATTGAGCAACGCCAGGTTTCCACTCGGAAGGGAGCTGTCCAGATCCTCGCCTGTCCTTGTCCCTGCCCTTGGGATTCCACCCAGCAGACCTGGTTGCCGCACACGCCGGGTCAGCTTGTAATCGGGCTAAGCCGTGGCCAATCCGGGGCGGAATTGCCCAATGTTATCGGCGTCGGTTACTGGGCGTTAGGTGGCAATTGCCGAAAAACAGAGGCCCTTGGGCAGGCCGTCATCCATACGGCAGGTCCACCTTTGACGCGTGATTTTTCGAGTGAGGTGTTGTCAACCGTCACGGTCGTCGAATGGAACGCCCAGCGGCGGTTCGCTCTCCGCGAGGTCTCAGTGGGGGCCGTTCGTCACGCCATCCTGACCTTGCTTATCTCGGCTGAAACGCAGTGGCCGGGGTTGTCCTCCCAATTGGTTCAGGAGGTGGAATCCCGGCGGGCAAGCAGCCATGCCGATTGGTTGGTCTCGATCAAACTCCAGGGACCGGCAGATGTCCTTGTTCGCTGGAAGCGAGAACGGCTCGAGGAACAGATCCTTCAATTCGTCCAAGGACGCTACATTCAGGAGCCACCCTACGTTTGGCCTACCGAAGTGACATGGGATCCGTTGGACTTTGGACCGGAAGAATGGTTGAAGGAAAACAGTTACCGGGGAGAGTTCCTCCGCCAGGTGAACACCATTTATGAAGAGATTTGCACGGGGAACCTTGATTGTGAAGTGCTGAACGTGCTTGCCGAATCGGATGAAGACTTTGATGTGAAAAATCCCCAGTTCTGGGAAGAGATGATTCGACAGGCGGCCTTCCAGGGGTTGGAGGTTCTGGCCGATCTGAGCAGTTCAACGAGAAGAGAGACGCAGGCGTGATCCTGAAACGCTTGGCCATCGACCGATTTGGAATCTGGCGAGACTGGGAAGTCAACGAGATTCCCAGGGGTCTCACAGTATTTTTTGGGCCTAACGAAACCGGTAAATCGACATTGCTCGAATTTCTTCGGGGGATGTTTTTCGGTTTCGCTCCGCGATCGCACTTCGCCGACGCAGAACAACGTGAGATGGGTGGTACCCTTGTCGTTGAGCATCTCGGCAAGGAGGTCACCATTTTTCGTCGCTGGGCTTCCGATCGGCAAGAAGAAGTGAAACTGACGGTCGGGGATCAGGACGTCTCGCCTGAGGAGTTGACGAGATCGCTTTGTCCCGTGGATGAGGCCACGTTCAACGCAGTGTTCGCACTGGGGCTTGAGGATTTAGCCTACCTCCGCACGTTGGAAGAAGGAAAAACGGCGGAACTTCTTTACGAACTGAGTTTGGGAGCGGACCGTGCCGTGCTCTGGCAAGCCCTCACCGATTTCCAGCGACATTTCGCCGAGGTCCAAAACAAAAAAGAAATTGTCGAACTTGAGAAGGAACGTGCCCGTCTGCTCAATAGTGTGGAAGAAGCTGGACACCAGACGCGGCAGTATGTTCGGTGGCGAGCCACAAGAGAAAGGCTTCGTTCGGAAATTCAGCTTCTTGAGAAAAGGCTCCGACTTCTAGAGCAGGAGAAGGAGAGTTGTGAGGCGATCCTCAACCTGGAACCGAAGTGGCAGGAATACAGGGAAATCATTGGACGTTTGCGAGATTTAGGAAAATTACAGCGGGTTTCCAAAGCTGCACTGCGCAGAATCGACCGCTTGCGAGTGAAGATTGCAGCCGCTCGTGAGGACCTCAGTAAATGGCGTGATGCGCTCCGCAAACAAGAAGAGGCTGTGGCCAATCTGCCAGTCAACGCCATGACTTTGGAACACGCGGCGGAAATTGAGGCCATTCGCCTGCATCGGGACGAAATTGCGGTCTGCCGTGAGCAGCTCTGCGACCTTGAACGGCGGCACAGCGAATTGCTCCAGGCCCGATCGACTATCTGGAACGAGCTGACCACCAGCGAACACGGACGCGATGCTGATTCCTCAAAACAAGACCTGCCGCTGGATGCTGTTCCGAAATTCGATCAGCGGGGCACGCCCAAGGTTTGGTCAGAGCTTCGTCGTTGGGTCAAACGGTGGCAGAAGATCATGGCGGAGAAACAGCGGATCGCCGAAGAACATCGGCGACGGCTGATCGAACAAGACGAACTTCACAAACAGATACAACTTGGGCTGGAAAAGTACGGGGCGAAGGATCCGCAGGTCGCTTTGGAGGAGCGAAGTCAGCGGGCAACAGCCCTGAGACGTATCCGCCAACTCACAGAACAAGAATCGGCCCTGAAGCGGCGGATAGAGGATGTCGCGACCGAATACCGGCAGCAACTAGCCCGGTTGCTACCCTCGTGGCAAACCTGGGCGACGACAGGTAGCTTGTCGATCCCCGGACTGACGCTGGTGTTGCTCTCTTTGATCGCCCTGTTGGGAGGACCAGGATCAGGGACCCTGGGATTGATTACGCTGGTGATTGGCGCGGCAATGATGGCAGGGGGCATCGGGGCAAAAGCTTTCAGCGAGCATCGGCACCACGCCAGCGTGGAGGTCTTACGCCAAGACTTGGACGTCCTCCGCCGCGAATTGGAGACGATTTCCTTGGAGCAGCAGAAACTCTCCCAGGAAGTGAAGGTCTCTCCCTCCGAAGTGGATCGTCTCCTCTCACACCTGGAACAAGAGATCCGAGAACTGGAACCTATCGCGGTCCTTCAGACCAAACTCGCCGAGATCTCGCAGCGGGTCGAAGTGAGTCGTAAGATGCTTCAGCGGATGGAGGACAAAGAGCATCGAGTCGCTTTCAAAGTGCGGGAGATGTCCGCGACGCTCCAAATGCCGGTTGTCCAGGATGCTCAACATGCAGCTCAACTCTGGCTGGCTGCCCGCCGGTTGAGAAATGTGGATCGGCGACTGGCAAGCGTAACGAAGAAAATGAGGGAGTGGCAAGATCGTCTTGCGGCCTGGCAGGAAAGGGTCTTTCGGCTCGCCCGAATTTGCGGACAAGCCACGGGGTCGGAAGACGTGCTTCAGGTCCTCGATGAACTGGTCCGCGATTACGAAACCAGCGTCGAGAACAGGCGTCGCCATCTTGATGTGAATCGCACCAAACGGCTGAGACATCGGAGGATTCGTCACATCAGGGGCCGAATCAAACGGTTGACAACTCGGTATCGGGCCATGCTCCGGGAACTGGGGGCGCGAACGTCGGAGGATTTAGTGACGATCCGCCAAAACTGGGAACATGCCCAGGATTTGCGACGCCAGGCGAAAGAGATTCGCCGCGAATTGAAGGCTGCGCTGGTTAGCACCGGAATTGGCGACCAGACTGGGGTTGCCGCCACACTTCAGGAAGCAAAGGCAAAACACCGCGCATGTGTTGAGGAAATCGAAACGACAACAGATCGTTTACGGAACTTGGAGGATAAATGCAGGGAAGCGGAAACCGAGATTCAACGCTTACTGCAGGCACGCGAAATTGATCAGGCGAAACTGGCACTGGTGGCCCTGGAAGAACACCTCCAACGCCATGCTCGAAGACGCCAGACGTTTCTCTTGCTGGCCCACTTTCTCGAACGAGTCCGTCATCATTATGAGATGGAAAACCAACCCGAGACGTTGCAAAGGGCCAGCGTCTTCCTTTCGCAAATGACCGAAACTCGCTATCGGCGCGTTTGGACGCCGGTTAAGGAGCAGACATTGCTGGTCGAAGATGCCTCAGGGAGAAGCTGGCGGATCGAAGAACTGTCGCGGGGAACGCGGGAACAGCTCTTTCTCAGTCTCCGGCTCGCGATTGTGCAACGGAGTACCAAGCAGGGTATCTGTCTTCCTTTGGTTCTGGATGATGTCCTGGTCAATTTTGATACGCAACGTGCCCAGGCCGCCTGTCGTACCCTGCATACCTTTGCCGAAGAAACCAGCCAGGTCCTCCTCTTAACATGCCATGACCACATTGCCCAACTTTGCAGTGAGATGTCGGTTCCGGTGGCCAATCTCGAAATGGCATCTGGCAAAAGGAGGACTGCCCCGAGTTTTTTTTCGGCATCGTGCCGTGTGAGAGAGAAGCCTGCGGAACAACAGCGTTTTGCATCATCAGAGGAAGATAATCATCGAGGTATGGATCACGGCGAAGTCGGGCCGCCTGCTGTGGAAGAAGGGAGTTCGGTCCCGACCCAGGCCCGGCGACAGCGACAGAAAAAACAAACCTCCGGCTCCAAGCCCAAACGGACACCCGCGGCCCCGAGTCCTGCAGAGGATCCTGCGCCCCAAGGAGCGGGGCCGAACAGAAACATCGCTCTCACCGATACCCATACATGGTATGCCGAAGCCGACCCCTACGGAGATGACCTGGCGGAAGAATTGCAGGATGCCTCCTCTCTGGAAAATCCGGCAACATCTCATCCGTTATCGGTCAATAGAATGACGGACCGTCCCCACAATCGGGCGGCCTGAGTGCACCGGACCTGCCAAGCAGGTTTCTCCGCCATTCGGAGGGGCACGCTTGTCGTGCCAATTCGGAGGGGCGTGCTCGTCACGCCCGCGGAAGCGGAATCGAT
>Ga0068707_1000887_pt1 | contig 20566 bp, 11 predicted proteins | sample YNPNPMetaG_FD_66600 | JGI IMG/M metagenome (GOLD analysis project Ga0068707, IMG submission 66600) | Anoxygenic and chlorotrophic microbial mat microbial communities from Yellowstone National Park, USA - YNP NP MetaG | ecosystem: Environmental > Aquatic > Thermal springs > Hot (42-90C) >...
CATCACGAGCTGGAAGGGCACTGCGGCTGGCTTGCGCTCGCGCCCAACTCCCATCAGACTGGCGGGGCGACCGCAGCCGGGGTTGCGGCGACAGGTGGAGCCGATGACGAGGAAGAAGAACGACGCCGAGCGCATCTACCGCATCACCTTCCAGAGCCAGGGGAAGCTGTACGAGGTGTACGCCAAGGAGGTCTCCTCTTCGCCCCTGTTCGGGTTCATCGAGGTGGCCCACTTCCTCTTTGGCGAGCGCTCCCAGGTGATCGTGGACTCCTCGGAGGAGGCCTTGAAGACCGAGTTTGCCGGCGTGAAGCGGGCGTTCGTGCCAATCCACGCGGTGATCCGCATCGACGAGGTGGAGCGCCAAGGGGCCGCCCGTATCACCTCTCTGGAGAAGGGCGAGGCGAGGGTGGCGCCCTTCCCGCTGCCGCTGCCGCAGCCAAAGGGGGAGAAGAAGTAACTGGCCCCAGTGGGGGGAGCCGGGGTCCAGCTGCGGGCCCGGCGCCGGCTTCCTCCGCCTGGCGTTAGCGGCCGAAGCGCTCCAGGTACGCGGTGAGCCGCAACTTGCGGCGGGTGTTGGCCGAGGACATGTAACGCACGGTCCCGAACACCGGCCGCTCGGGGCCCCAGGGGCGGTCGTAGCGGCCCAGGCACCACATGATGCCGGCGGCGGAGTTGGGGTCGCGGCCGTCCAGGGCGTAACGGTGGTTGAGCTCGAACATGACGGCCAGCGCATCCTCGGGCGTGGGGCTCCACTCGAGGATTTTCTTGCCCCAGAGCATGCGCAGGTAGCCGTGGATCGTCCCTTCCGTGAGGAGCTGGCGCTGCGCGGCGTTCCAGAGAGGGTCGTGGGTGGCGGCGGCGGCGAGCTGTTCGGGCGTGTAGAGGGCAGGGCGCGGATCGCCGGCATGCGCTTCCAAGGTGGCCCGGGCCCAGGGGGGCAACGACTCGTACGCTTCGCCATCGTCGCGCTTGGCGGCAAAATTGGCCGCCAGTTCCCGCCAGGTCACCAGCTCGTCCAGGAACGCTTCGGCGCCCTCGCTCATCCCCCACCAGCCCGCCTTCTTGCCGTCGGCTTTCCCCGAGAGCCGCTCGGTCGACCACCCCTCTTGGCCGGCCAACGCCTCGAGCACCTGGTGCACCGAGACGTGTCCGAAGTGGAGGTACGGCGAGAGCCCGGACGGTGCGTCCTCGTCGGGGTGGTTGCGCGCCCAGGCGTAGCGCGCCAGCCGCTGGGTGAGGAAGCGCTCCAGCACCCACGCCCCGGCCTCGCTCCCGCCGGGAGTGTCGGTCACCATCGGCACGGTGTGGTCGATGGGCAGGGGAGCCAGAGCCGTGGCGTGGGCGGCCAGCAGCGCGGGGGAGGCGCTGGGCCAGCGCGCCGCCACCCCTGGCGGCAGCTCGGCGAGGGAAGGCAGGGGCGCTCCGGCCAGGGGATCGGGCCGGGGCAGCGTTTCCAGGTGGCGGGGGAGGAGCCGCTGCAGCAGTCGCCGGAACGCGTAGGCGGTGGGCAGCACGGCGTCGGTGGCAGCGAGGGGCAACAGCCCGTAGGAGTCCACCTTTTCGCAGCGCACCGGCAGGCGGGAAGCGGCCGCCGCCACCATGCGGGGGAGGAAGAACACCGGCGCCTCGTCGGTGACCACCAGGCAGGCGCGGGCGGCCAGAGCCGCAAGGAGCCCCCGGCCGGCGCCGCGCTCCCCCTCCACGATGGGCAGGTAGGTGACGTGACGGGCGGCAAAGGCCCGGGCGTTGCCCGCCATCCCCTGGAGGAGAAAGGCGTGGAGGCGGTCCGAGGCCCAGGGGTAGTCGCACCGCAACGCCTCCAGGACCACCAGTGGCTTGCCCAGGTGGCGGGCCCACTCCACCGCTCGCTCCAGCGCCCAGTTCCAGCCACTCCGGCGGTTGGCAATCATCCAGTAGAGCACGTAGTCGCCGCTGGGGTTGGTGGCAGCGCCGTTGGCGAGGCTCAGCCGTTGGGCCGGCAGGCGGGAGCGAGGTTCCATGACGCCTGCCAGGGTAACGCACCCTCCAGCGTGCCGGCGCAAAGGGCGGCCGGCGGCTCGCAGGTGGCCGGGGGGCTGGCGATGGGGTACGCTTGCGGCCCAAGGTGGAGGGGTGATGGGTCGAAGCCTCGAGGGGTCGGTGGTGCTGGTCACTGGCGCGTCTGCTGGGATTGGCGCGGCGCTGGTGCAGGAGGCCGTGGGGCGGGGCGCCAGGGTGGTGGCGGTGGCGAGGCGGCAGGAGCGCCTGGAGCAGGTGGCGGCAGCCTTTGGCGAGCGGGTGCTCCCCGTGGTGGCCGATGTGCGGGTGGACGGGGAGCTGGAGCGGGCTGTGGCCGGTGGGCTCGAGCGCTTCGGACGGCTCGACGTGGCTGTGGCCAACGCCGGCTTTGGCGTGGCCGGTTCTTTGGAGGAGTTGACCCTCGAAGATATCCGCCGCCAGTTCGAGACCAACGTGTTCGGGGTGGTGCGCACCCTCTACGCAACGCTGCCCGCGTTGGTGGCGAGTCGCGGTACGTTTGCAATCGTGGGCAGCGTGATGGGGTACGTGTCGGTGGGGGGGAGCGTTCCCTACAGCATGTCCAAGTTCGCGGTGCGAGCCTTGGCCGAGGGGTTGCGTTGTGAGCTGCGCCCCCACGGCGTGGCGGTGGTCCTGGTGTCGCCGGGGTTCGTGGAGAGCGACATCCGCCGCACCGACCGCTGGGGGGTGGTGCACGAACACGCCCGGGATACCGTTCCCCCCTGGCTGCGCATGCCAACTGGAGTGGCGGCACGGAAGATCGTGCGCGCCATCGTCCAGCGGCGCCGGGAGGTAATCCTCACCACCCACGGCCGGATCGCCGTTTTCCTAGCCCGCCACCTGCCGCGTACCACCGCGTTCCTGCTCGCCCGCGCGCGGCCCCGGCGCCGATCCGGCAAGGAAGCCGGTGGGCCAGCAGCGAGCCGGCCTGAGGGGCAGCTGCGGGCGAGGTGAGTGGCGACCCACCGCCTCGAGCGGGGGTCTGGAGCAAGGGAGGGTTTCAGCATGCGAACTGGAGTGGGGCTCGTCCTTGTTTTGGCCGCGGCGACGGCCAACGCGACCTCTGCTGCCCCCGGCTACTACCGCTTCCCGGCGCTCTCCGGCGAGACGCTGGTGTTTGTCGCCGAGGGGGATCTCTTCCGGGTGCCGGCGACGGGGGGGGTGGCCCAGCGCCTCACCACCCACGCGGGGGAGGAGTCGTACCCAGCCATCTCGCCCGACGGCCTCACGGTGGCCTTCTCCGCCAGCTACGAGGGGCCCACCGAGGTCTACACCATGCCGCTGGCGGGTGGCCTCCCCACGCGCCTCACCTGGGAAGGGCGACAGGCGCTGGTGGTGGGGTGGACCCCGGACGGGAAGGTCCTCTACCGCACCGAAGCCTTCTCCACCCTGCCGCAGGCGCAGCTCGTGGCGGTGGATCCGGCATCGAAGCGGCCGACGGTGCTGCCGCTGGCCCAGGCTGCCGACGGGTGCTTCGAGCCCTCGGGCCAGGTGCTGTACTTCACCCGCCTGCCGTTCCAGGGCTCCCACACCAAGCGCTACCAGGGGGGGATGGCGCAGCAGGTGTGGAAGTGGCAGGCGGGGACGGCCGAGGCCGTGCCGCTCACCGGCGATTTCCCTGGCACCTCCAAGGCACCCATGTGGTGGCAGGGGCGCGTGTACTTCGTTTCGGACCGGGACGGCACCATGAACCTCTGGTCGATGCGGGAGGACGGGTCGGATCTTCGCCAACACACCCACCACGAGGGGTGGGACGTGGCCACCCCCTCCCTGTCGGCGGGCCGTATCGCCTACAAGCTGGGCGCCGACATTCGCATCTTCGACATTGCAAGCGGCCACGACGCCCCCGTGCCCATTGCACTTGCCTCGGATTTCGAGCAGTTGCGCGAGAAGTGGCTCGATGCGCCCATGGAGTACCTCACCGCTGCCCACCTCGCCCCCGATGGGAAACGGGTGGTCCTCACGGCCCGCGGGCAGGTATTCGTGGTGCCGGTGCAGCAGGGGCGGCTGGTGGAGGTGACGCGGCGCCCTGGCGTGCGCTACCGCTCGGCTCGCTTTGCGCCGGACGGGAAGAGCTTGCTGGCGCTGTCGGACGAATCGGGGGAGGTGGAGTGGTGGCGCCTCCCGGCCAACGGCGTGGGTGCCCCCGAGCGCCTCACCCGCGACGGCAAGGTGTTGCGCTTTGACGGGGTGCCCTCCCCCGACGGGAAGTGGATCGCCACCTGGGACCAGGACCAGGAGCTGTGGATCCACGAGGTGGCAACGGGCCGGGGGGTGAAGGTGGCCACCTCCCCCCACGAGGGGTTTGGCGCCGTGTCCTGGTCGCCGGACGGGCGCTACCTGGCCTTTGCCATGCCGGCCCGCAACACCTTATCCACCATCAACCTCTACGACACGAAGGGCGGCGCCACGGTGGCGGTCACCAGCGACCGGACCGACAGCGACGAGCCGGTCTGGAGCCCCGACGGGAAGTGGCTGTACTTCCTCTCGGACCGCAACCTCGCCTCACTGGTGCCGAGCCCCTGGGGTCCGCGCCAGCCCGAGCCGTTTGTGGACCGCCCCACCCGCATCTTTGCCGTGGCCCTCCAGGAGGGACTGCGTTTCCCCTTTGCAGCGGAGGACGAACTGGCGGGCGGCGAGCCCCAGGCGGAGGACACGGCAAGCCCAGGGGGGAAGGGCGGCGGGAGCGGCACACCCAAGGCAAAGGCAGCGGCCGAGGGCCAAGGCAAGCCGGTGGTGCGCCTCGAGGTGGCAGGGCTGCAGCGACGGCTATGGGAAGTACCGGTGGATCCTGGGCGGTTCGACTCGCTGGCCTGCAACGACAAGCGCTTGTTCTGGCTCTCGCACCCCCTGGAGCGAGACGCGGAGGGGGAACTCGTGGCGCTGGATATCAGCGCCAAGGATGCAAAACCCGTGACCCTCGCCAAGGGGGTGGTGGCGTTCGAGCTCTCCCTGGACGGGAAACAGCTCCTCCTGCGCACGGAAAAGGCGCTGTTCGTCATCGACGCTGCCGCCGGGGAGAAGGTGGACCTGGACGAGGCGCGGGTGGACCTGGGCGAGTGGCGTTTCTCCATCGATCCGCGCGAAGAGTTCCGCCAGATGTTCCGGGAGGCCTGGCGGCTGGAACGCGACTACTTCTACGACCGGAAGATGCACGGGCTGGACTGGGAGGGGGTCTACGCCAAGTACGCCCCCCTCGTGGAGCGGGTGGCCGATCGCAGCGAGCTGGCGGATCTCTTGGCGCAGATGGTGTCGGAGCTCTCGGCGCTGCACATCTTCGTGCGCGGCGGCGACCTGCGCCAGGGCAAGGACGAGATCCACCCGGCGTCGCTGGGGGCAGTGCTGGAGCGGGACGAGGCGGCGGGGGGGTGGCGGGTCGCCCACCGCTACGCGGGCGACGCCGAGTACCCGGAGGAGCTCTCGCCCCTGGCGCGCCCGGGCGTGGGGGTGCAGGAGGGGGACGTGATCACCGCCATCAACGGTGTGGCCACGCTCTCGGTACCCCACCCTGCCGTGCTGCTGCGCGGTCAGGCCGGTCGTCAGGTGCTCCTCCACGTGCGCGCCGTGGGGGGCAGCGAGCGGGACGTGGTGGTGGAGCCAATTTCGCCGGAGGAGGAGGCTGAGCTGCGCTACGACGAGTGGGAGACCACGCGGCGGCGGCGGGTGGAGGAGGCCTCGGGGGGGCGCATCGGCTACGTGCACCTGCGGGCCATGGGTGGGCGCAACTATACCGAGTGGGCACGCAACTTCTACCCTGTCTTTGACCGGCAGGGCCTGATCGTGGACGTGCGCCACAACCGCGGCGGCAACATCGATTCGTGGATCCTGGAAAAGCTGCTGCGCAAGGCGTGGTTCTACTGGCAGGGGCGCAGCGGCCTCCCCACCTGGAACATGCAGTACGCCTTCCGGGGTCACATGGTGGTGCTGGTGGACCAGCGCACCGCCTCGGACGGGGAGGCCTTTGCGGAAGGGTTCCGCCGCCTTGGGCTGGGGAAGGTCATCGGCATGCGCACGTGGGGTGGGGAGATCTGGCTCTCCTCCGCGAACACGCTGGTGGACAAGGGGATTGCCACGGCCTGCGAGACGGGGGTGTACGGGCCGGAAGGGGAATGGCTCATCGAGGGGTGGGGGGTGGAGCCGGACGTGGTGGTGGATAACCTGCCGGTGGCCACCTTCCGTGGCGAGGACGCGCAGCTGGAGGCGGCCATCCGGCATCTGGAGGCGCTCATTGCTGCCGATCCTCGCCCCGTGCCGCCGGCCCCGCCCTACCCCCTCGTCACCCCTGCTGGGGTGCAGCGACACCCGACGCAGCCGCAGCGCTAACCGGGGGACGAGGGACGGGCCAGGGCAGCGACGAGCTCCTGCCAGAGGGCGGCGTAGGCGCGAGCCGCCGCGCTCTTGGGCGCAAAGGCGGTGACCGGGGCGCGGCGTAGCCCCATCCGCTCCACCACGCTTGCCAGTGGGATGGCCGTGCGCAGGAAGCCCTCCTCGCCGTTGGCGTAGCGCGCGGCAATTTGTCGGTGCAGCGCCTTGCGGCGGTCCACCATGGAGAGAAATGGCAGCACCGTCGGGGCTCCCGTCTCCTCGGGCGCCACCAGCCGGCGCACGTGCTCCAGGGAGCGCAGCGACAGGGGGGTGGGGATGACGGGGCAGAGGACCGCGTCCACGGCGCGCAGCACCGCCTCGGAGATCACCGAGACGCCGGGGGGACAGTCGAGCAGAACCAAGTCGTAGGAGGCGGCGAGGGGGGCGAGCTTGACCGCCAGCCGGCGCAGCGGCCGGCGCCGGGCGGCAAGCTCCAGGTCCAGGTGGCGCAGGGACAGGCCGGCGGGTAGGAGGTCCAGGTTCTCGTAGTCGGTGGCGCGGATCCAGGGTTCGAGGGGGGTGGAGCGTCGCACCAGGGCCCGCGCGTCCAGCTTCTTGCGCGGGGCCACGCGGAAGGTGAAGCTCGAGGCCCCTTGCGCGTCCAAGTCCCACAGGAGCGTGCGGAGCCCCGCCGAGGCTGCGAGATACGCCAGGTTCACGCAGGTGGCGGTCTTCCCCACGCCGCCCTTGAGGGTCCACAAAGCCACGGTGATCATGACGGCCCCTCCTCCGGCTGGAGCAGGACGCGCAGGCGTCGGCTCGGTGCCGAGGAGAAGGCCTGGAACACCTCCTCGAACTGCTGCCGATGCGCCTCCCCTTGCGCCTCGAGCCAGCTGGCGAGGCGCCCCATGGCCAGGAACGTCGCTGGGGAGCCGAGACCGGCCGTTCCCATCTCCTCGGCCATGGCGAGGAGCCGGCGCGTGTGCACTACTGCGTCATGGAACCCCCCCAGGGCGTCCTGGAGCGCCTTGAGCCGGGCGACCAGCGGCCCGATCCGGCCCGGGGGGTAGAGCGAGGCAAAGAACTCCAGGAGGTAGCGCAGCCGCTTCCCCTCGATGCGGACCCGGTGCAGGAGGGCCGCATCCGGCCCGTGGCCCACCCGTTGGCCCGCGCGCAGGAGTCGGGCGTGGGCCCGCTGGATGGCACGGCCGGCCACAGCACCGATGGGTTCTCCCCCCCCGGCTGGGGGGCTAGCGAGGAGCGCTTCCAGGCGCTGCACGAGCCTGGAGAAGCGGCGCCCCGCCAGGGCCCGGACCAGCTCGCGGTGGGCAGCAGCGCGGTGCTGGGCGAGGTGAGCGAGGAACGGTCCAAGCGCTGCTGCCAGCCCGCTGCCGGTGCGCAGGTAGCTCTCCACGGCGAGCCGGAACACGTCCAGGTCCCGGCAGGTGCCGGTGACGCTAGCCAGCCAGCGGAACTCGTCCTCCAGGTGCGCCACCTCGTCGGACGGAAGGACCCCTCCGAGTTGCCGCAGCGCCGAGCGGGTGCGCCGCACCGCCACCCGCAGGTCGTGCAGAAACTCGGTATCCAGGTCCTCCACCACCCCCTCCCGGTTGGCCAGGATGGCTTCCAGGAGGGCGCGGAGGATGAGCCGCACCGCCTCGCCAGCGGGCTGGTGCGGGCGGAGGGGCAACTCGAGCCGCGACGGCACGTCGCCGGGCTGCCGACCCCAGGCCGCCGCCGCCTCGGCCAGCTCGTCCCCCTCCGCCGGGGCGAGGCCCTCCAGGGCCGCAAGGCGGGAGACGGTGGTGTCGAACGCTGCCTCGTACCCCTGGAACCCCTCCACCAGCACGGTCCGGGACGCTGTTCCCACCCGAGCCCCCCGGGGGTCGTGCCGCTGGGTGGTCTCCAGGAGGACCGTTGCAACCGTCTTCCCCTCCCGGTCCACCACCCGAGCTGAACGGCGGCGCACCGTGGCTCGGCCCACCGGCAGGAGGGCGCGGATGCCGGCCACCTCCTCCAGGCGCCGGCGTAAGGTGCTGGTGGGCAGATCCGTGGCGAACCGCACGGGCGCCTGAACAGGCAGGAGCAGCCGCTCGCTCCCCCGCCACCAGAGGAGCCGCGCCCCCTGGCGTCCCTCTTCCAGGGAGAGACGGGCGCCGGCGCGGAACAGGCGCCAGTCGAAGGTGTCGAGGCTCGTCACCTCGAGCTGGTCCGATGGCCCCCGCACCCAGCCCAGGAGTTGGCCTGCCCGCGCCAGCACCTCGTCCCTGTCCAACCGAAAGCGAGCGCGCAGGGGCCGGGAGTCGGGCGGCATAGCAGCAGCATACCAAGGAGGTGGGTGGCGGCAGCTACCGTGAGCGGCGATACCCGGCTGATCGGCGGTTGTGCGGGTTCTGGGCGCCAAGGTGCAGTGGTACAGTTCGCCCCTGGGGCGGTTGGCCCCGGGAGACACCACCATGCCGAGATTGCTGGCATCCGTTGCCTTGGCCTGCGCGCTGGTCGCAGGGTCCGCTGCTGCTACTCCTGCCCAACAGCCTGCGCACGTCACTCTCTTTGTGCCGCGCTTTCTCCTGCTGGGGCCGGCGCCCCTGCCCCGGCCGCTGTTCCACGAGGAGACGCGGGGCGGATATGGCCCCCGCGACCTGGTGACCACCCCCCTCCTGGCGTGGTCGGCGAGCCGCATTGCCGCTGGTACGAGCGTGCCGTGGCTGGACGGCACGGCGCTGGTGTGGCAGGAGCGGGAGGCCGGCAGTGACGGGCAGGTGGAGCTGGGCCTGGCGGGCCAGGCAGCGGGGACTCCCACCGTGGCGCTGCTCGTGGCGACGGTGCAGGTGGAACGCTTGGTCAAAGCCCAGGTGGAGGTGACGGGGAACGGTCTGCGGCACCTCCTGGTGGATGGAGTGCCGGTGGCCACGAGCAGCGCGGCAGGGAGCCAGGGGAGCGGCGAGGCCAAGGGTACGGTGGAACTGGTGCCCGGACCGCACCTGGTGGCGGTGCAGACGGTGCAGGAGGGGCAGGAGCAGGGCCCGTGGGGGGTGGGGGTTCGCCTGGGCGTGCCCGTTAGCGAGGGGATTGCCTTTTCCCTCCCACCCCAGCGGGAGCTGGACCTCTTGGACATCCTGGACCGGCCGGACATCACCTCGGTGGCGGTATCGGCCGATGGCACGCTGGCTGCCCTGACGCTGCGGCGCGTGGTGGCCGGGAGCGACGACAGCGAAAGCTGGGTGGAGGTGCGCCAAGTAGCTGACGGCTCGCGGCGGTGGAGCTTCCGCGGGGGGTGGGAAGCGAGCGACGTGGCCTTTGCGCCCACGGGGCGGGTGCTGGCGTGGCTCGCCAAGGACAAGACGGCGGCCAAGGGGGTGGAATCGGCCACCCTGTGGACCGCCAATTTGGACACGGGAGAGGTGAAGCCCGTGGTGGAACGCCTCGAGGGGTTGAAGCGTTTCCTCTTCGATCCCACTTCTACGGCGGTGGTGGTGGCCACGGTGGCAAAAGCGGCAGCCGATCCCCGGGGGGTGAAGCTCCTGGAGGGCTTGCTCGATCGCCAGAAGGGGTACCGCGACAAGGAGGTGCTGTGGTTGGTGCGCCTCGCGGGGGGACCGCGGGTGCGGCTCACCGCCGGTGCCCTCACCACGCGGGCCGCAGCGTTTTCGCCCGACGGCAGACGCCTCTTGGTGCGGCGGGAGGTGGAGGACCTGTCCGAGCGCCCCTTCTCCCGGCACGAGCTGTGGGAGCTGGACCTGGCCACCTTTGCGGCCCGCAAGTTGCGTGATTTTGCCTGGCTCGACGACGTGTTCTACGCCCCCGACGGCCGGCGGCTGGTGGTGGTGGCCGGCCCCTCCGCCTTTGGCGAGGTGGGGCGCAACCTCCCCCCCGGCATGATCCCGAACGAGGGGGACGGGCAGGTGTACCTCTTCGACCCGACCTCGGGCGAGGTGACGTGCCTCACCCGCGACTTTGCCCCCGCGGTGGTGGATGCCGCCTGGCCGCGGGGCGGCGGGGAGCTCACGGTACGGGCCGAGGTGGGGGACCGGGTGCGCCTGTTCCGGTGGCAGGCTGCCTCCGGGGCCTTCCAGGAAATTGATGCGGGCAGCGACGTGGTGAGTGCGTGGGCGGCCGCCACGGGCGCCCCGGTGCTCGTGGCCGTGGGGAGCGGCCCCTGGCGGCCGGAAGCGGCGTGGGTGGTGCGGGGGAAGGCGCTTTTCCCAACGCTCCTCGCCGATCCGGCGCAGGATTGGTACGGCGACGTGCGGCGCGGCCGCATCGAGGAGTGGGACACCACCACCGCCGCGGGGCGGCGCATCCCGGGACGGTGTTACCTGCCGCCGGATTTCGACCCCAGTCGGTCGTACCCGGCCATCGTCTACTACTACGCTGGCACCTCGCCGGTCTCGCGGGAGTTTGGCGGTCGCTACCCCAAGGAGTGGTGGGCCACCCGCGGGTACGTGGTGTACGTGCCCCAACCTTCCGGGTGTACCGGTTACGGCCAGGAGCACTCGGCGCTGCACGTGAACGAGTGGGGGCGACTGGTGGTGGACGAGATCATCGAAGCAACGAGAAACTTTTTGGCCGCGCACCCGTACGTGGATCCGAAGCGGGTGGGGTGCATCGGCGCCTCGTACGGCGGTTTCACGACCATGCTGCTGCTCACCAGGACCGACCTGTTTGCCGCGGCCGTGGCGCACGCGGGCATCTCCTCCATCTCCTCGTACTGGGGGGAGGGGTACTGGGGGTACAGCTACAACGCCCTGTCGGCGGCGGGCTCGTTCCCCTGGAACAACCGGGAACTGTACGTGGACCGCAGCGCCCTCTTCGCCGCTGACCGCGTCAAGACGCCCCTCCTCCTCACCCACGGAACCGCCGACACCAACGTGCCGGTGGGGGAGAGCGATTCCTTCTACACGGCCCTCAAGCTCGTGGGGGCACCGGTGGAGTACCTGCAGGTGGAGGGGGAGGACCACTGGATCCTGGAGCACGCCAAGCGGGTGGTGTGGTCGCGCGCCATCGTGGCCTGGTTCGATCGCTTCCTCAAAGGGCAGCCGGAGTGGTGGGCGCAGGTGGTAGCGCCCAAGGAAAAGGGCAAGGAGGGTGGCAGTGACAAGTAGACCGTGCAGGGGTTTGGCTGCAGGCGGCACGGGCCGGGTGGTGGGAAGTTGGCTCGTGCTGGTGTTGGTGCTGGTGGGGCCGCTCGCCTCGTGGGGGGCGGAGCCGGCCGAGGACGAGGTGCGGCAGGCGCTGGCCAAGGCTGGCACCGCTGCCGACTGGGGTGGGGCAGGCGCGGTGGTGGTGTGGGACCGGCGCGACGTGACGGTGGAGGAGAGTGGGCTTGCCCGCACCGAGCACCGCACCCTCGTCAAGGTCCTCTCGGCGAGTGGGGCGCGGCAGCTTTCGGTGACGCTGCTGCCCTACGATCCCCTCTCCGCCGATGTGACGGTGGTGCGCTGCCGCGTCTACCGGGCGGACGGATCGCTCCGCGATGTCTCGCCGGAGCAGGTCCAGGACAACCCCGACCCCCAGAGCCTCATCTTCTGGAACTCACGCGAGAAGCTCGTACCGGTGGGCCGGCTCCAGGTGGGGGACGGGGTGGAGCTGGTCACGCGCCGGGTGGGCTTCACCTACGCCCTGCTCGCTGGTGGGGAGGACGAGTCGCGCTTCATCCCGCCCATGCGCGGGCACTTTTACGACATCGTGCCGTTCTGGTCCGAGTGGCCGGTGGTGGAGCAGTCCTACCGCGTGCGCATCGATCCCGCCAAGCACCTGCAGTACCAGTTTTTCCACGGAGCGGCGGAGGTCTCGGACCGCCTCGAAGGTGGCAGCCGAGTGGTCACCGTCACCATGCGCGGGTTCCGGCCCCTGGAGCCGGAGAAGGGGATGGTGGCGCTCTCCGACGTGGCGCCCAAGCTCCTGCTCACCACCGCTGCGGACTGGCAGGCCAAGGCAATCTGGTTCCACGACGTGCAGGAGCGCTACGGCTCCTTCACCGTGACGCCGGAGATCAAGGCCGTGGCGGACCACATCACCGCAGGTCTCGCCACCGACGAGGAGAAGGCCGCTGCCCTCACCCACTGGGTGGCGGAAAACATCCGCTACGTTGGCCTGCACATGGGGGAGGGGGAGGGGTACACGCTGCACCGTGCCTCCACGACGCTGCGCGACCGCGGTGGCGTGTGCAAGGACAAGGCGGGGATGCTGGTGGCCCTGCTGCGGGCCGCGGGCCTCGAGGCCTACGCCGGCATGACCATGGCTGGCGAGCGGATCGAGGACATCCCCGCCGATCAGTTCAACCACTGCATCACCGTCTGGCGCAAGGCTGACCGCAGCACGGTGCTCCTGGATCCCACCTGGGTGCCGGGGGTGCGCGAGCTGTGGTCCAGCCGGGAGCAACAGCAGCAGGTCCTCAAAGGGCTGCCGGAGGGGGCGGATCTCGCGACCACGCCGGTGTCGCCGCCCGAGGCGCACCCCCTCCACGTGCGGATCGTCTCGCGGCTCGCCGCCGATGGCACCCTCGAAGGCACCCTCTCGGTGACGGCCGATGGGCAGTCGGACGCGGCGCTGCGGCGCCTGTACCGCCGCGCCCTGCGCTCTTCCTGGGGGGCGGTGGACGACGCTTTCCTCACCGCCCTGGAGGTGGGGGCCGAGGTGACCACAATCCAGCGCAGCGATCCGGACGATCTGTCGGTCCCCTTCCGCTTCGAGGCGGCCTTCCGCATCCCTGGCTACGCCCGGCGTCTGACCGACGGTAGCTTGGTGCTGGTGCCGCTGGTGGCCCGCCACCCGGTGGGCGTGGCGCTGCACGCCGAGGAGCTGTCCCTGGATCTTGCCAAGGAGGAACGCCGCCACCCGGTGCGCATCGGCTGCTCCAAGCTGGTGCGGCTTTCGGAGCAGCTCACCCTGCCGCCGGGGACCACGGTGCGGGGCGTGCCGGAAGGGGTGTCCCTGGCGGGCAGTGGGGCGCTGGAGGCGCGCTGTCGGGTGGAGGGGGGCGTGCTCGTGGTGGAGGAGACCCTCTCCCTGGCCCAGCGCGTCTTCTCGCCGGCCGAGTGGCCGTCGCTACGTGGGGCGCTGAAGGCGTTTCGGGAGCTGGCGGAACATCCCATCACCGTGGAGCCGGGACGGGGGAAGCGGGGAGGTGCGCAATGAACGGGCGCTGGAAGCTGGCAGCGGGCGTGCTGGCGGCAACGGCCGCCCTGCAGTGGGGTGCAGCAGCGGCAGCGGCGCCGCCGGCGTTCGTGCCGGTGGCGGGAGCGGATGCGGAAGTACTGGAGCATGTGGAGCGATTCGAGCTGCAAGAGGATGGCCGCGTGGCGCACGAGGTTCGCACGCGCCTCGCGGTGAACTCCTACGTGGCCATCAACCGGCTGTACGGCGAGACCACCGTGGTGTGGGATCCGCGGCACGACGAGGTCCAGGTGCTGGCGAACCGCACGGTGCTCCCCTCCGGCGAGGTGGTGGAGGCGCCGGCCAACGCGGTGGTGGACGACCTACCCCGGCAGGTACACCGCAACCCCCTGTGGAGCCACCTGCGGCGGCGGGTGGTGGTGCACACGGCGCTGGAACCGGGGGCGGTGATCGAGTGCGCCTACCGGGTGACGAGCCACGGCGCGGCATGGCTGGAGGCGGAGGTTCCCCTGCGCCGGGCGCTGCCGGTGCGCTCGCTCACGGTGGAGGTGGAGGTGAGCGCCGACGCCCCCCTGCTCTGGCAGGTTTCCCCGGGGACGGTGGTGACCCCGGAGGATCGGCTCCAATCGGGCAGACGGTTGCTGCGCTTCCACTTGGAGGAGCTCCCCGCCCTCCCCGAGGAGCCCGGTTCGCCGCCGCGCGACGAGATGGTGCCGTACCTGTGGCTCTCCACCGCCCCCGCCGGCGGGGCGCAGGAGGAACTCGCGCGGCGCCTCGCTGCCGCCGGTCCCTTGCCGGCGGAGGCGGCAAAGGAAGTGGCGCGGGCCCTGGAAGGGAAGGCCTCCTTCGAGGAGCGGGTTGTGGCGGTGCTGGAGACGCTGCGGGAGGGGGTGCAGGTGTCCGAGGAGGCAGGGGCGACGCTGGTACGCGCCTCCCTGGCCCCGCTCTCCCAGGTCTGGGAGAGCGGCTGGGCCACCCCCCTGGAGCTTGCGGCTTTGGGCAGTGCTGCGCTGGATTCGATAGGGGTGGACGCCACGGTGGGGCTGGTGGGCAAGACCGGTCGGGACGGCGCCCGGGTGGCGGGGTTCGTGGGGTTCGATCGGCCGGTGGTGCTGTTTGCCGATCAGGAGGGGTGCCTGCGCCTGGTGGATCCAGTGGCGCCAGGGGAGGGTGGTCCCCTGGAGGAGGTGGTGCGGGAGCGCGCCGTCCTCACGGCGTTGCCACGCCCCACCGCTTCCCCCTGTGCCCGCGCCAGTGCAGCGTTTCGCCGCCAGGTGACCGCGTCGCTGCAGGTGGACGAGGCGGGCGCCATCTCGGGCGAGGTGGAGCTGGCCACGGGTGGAGCTGCCGTCCCCCACGCAGCGCTGGTCCACGGTGGGGCCAAGGTGGTGCGTGCGGTGGCGGCGCTGGTGCCGGGGGGAAAGGCGGGGAAGAGCCGGGTGGTGAACCTGTCGCGGCGCTCGGCGGCCGTGGTGGTGGAAGTGACGGGCGCTCTTCCGCCTCCGGACCCGGCTGGCCTGGTGCGGGTGAGCTTTGGCGAAGCGCCGCAGCTCGCCGGCGATCCGCTCCCGCCCTTGCCGGTGGCGGGCCGCCTCACCCCCATGCTGCTGGGCGGACCGGGCGAGGAAGCGCTCGAGGTGACCGTGCGGCTGGCGCCGGGTTGGTCGGTGGCGGCGCTGCCGGTGCCGGTGGCCGTGGAAAACGCTGCAGGTTCGGTGACCGTCCGTCTGGAGCAGGGAGCGGGAGGCGAGGTCCACCTGGAGCGCCGCCTGGTGCTGCGCTCGCGGGTGGTGCCGGCCGAAGCGGCAGGAGCGGTGCGGGCGCTCCTGGCGGCCTGGCGCTCGCCGGCCTCCCAGGAGCTGCTCCTGCGGCCGCCCCAGGGCGGTGAGCGGCAGGGCGGATCCGCCCGCGCCCCCTCGGGAGGTGGGCGATGAAACGAGTGTTGGGATTCCTGGCGCTCCTCGTGGCGAGCTGGGGGGGCGCCGCGGCGGCGCGGGTGCAACCGCCGGGTATGGCGTGTGCCCAGGCAAAGGCAGCAGCGCTGGAGCGGGCCAGGGCGCTGGAGGCGGTGCTGGCTCGGGATCTCCCCCCCGACGAGACTGCCGCCAGTACCGACGTGCTCCACTACCGCCTGGATATCGAGATCGATTACGACTTGCAGCGGCTCGCCGGGCGCAACACGATCACGGTCCGGGCGGTGCAGGACGGGGTGGAGCGGATGGTGCTCCGGCTCTGGCAGGGGTTCGTGGCCACGGTCACGGTGGACGGGCGGGCAGCCAGCGTCCAGCGCCGCAACGCCGAGACGCTGGAGGTAGCGCTGGGGCGTAGCTACGCGGCAGGGGAGGAGTTCCAGGTGGAGGTGGCGTACGCCGGTACCCCGCAGATGGGGGGCATGGGCTCCATCTTCTTTACCACCCACGCGACTCGCCCCATCGTCTTCACCCTTTCCGAACCGTGGTACGCCTACACCTGGTGGCCGGTGAAGGAGGACAACGGCGACAAGGCCACCGCCGACTTGCTCTACACCGTCCCGGCATCCTGGACGGTGGCCTCCAACGGGGTCTTGGTGGGGGTGGAGGAGGTGAGTGGCGGGCGCAAGCGCTTCCACTGGCGCACCGACTACCCCACCGCTCCCTACCTCTTCTTCTTTTCGGCCACCCCCTACACCACCTTCGAGGGTCACTTCTCGGCGGGCAACACCTCGATGCCCGTGCAGTTCTTCATCTATCCCGAGCACGACACGCCAGCGAACCGCACCGCGTGGTTGTGGTCGCTGGACATGCTGGGCGTTTTTGGCTCCCTCTACGGCCCCTACCCGTTCCTGCTGGAGAAGTACGGGATTTACGAGTTTCCCTTTGGCGGCGGCATGGAGCACCAGACGTTCACCGGCCAGGGCGGCTTTGCCGAGGATCTGACCGCCCACGAGTTGTCGCACCAGTGGTGGGGTGACATGGTGACCTGCGCCACCTGGCACGACATCTGGCTCAACGAGGGGTTCGCCACCTACAGCGAGGCGCTGTGGGAGGAGTTTGCCTCCGGCAGCAGCGACCCTGCCGCCCTTCGCGCGGCGATGAGCCAGCTCAAACCGGGGCGGGTGGACGGGAGCGTGTACTGCTTCGACGTTTCCAACGTGAACCGCATCTTTTCCTGGAACTTCTCCTACGCCAAGGGGGCGTGGGTCCTCCACATGCTACGCGGCATCGTGGGAGACGAGACGTTCTTCCGGATCCTCCAGGTGTACCGCCAGCGCTTCGAGTACAAGTCGGCCACCACCGAGGAGTTCCAGGCTGTGGCCGAAGAGGTGGCGGGGGCAGACCTGGACTGGTTCTTCCAGCCGTGGGTGTACGGCACCGGCGCCCCGGCCTACCGGTACGGCCAGAGGGGCTATGAAGTGGAGGGGCGGCACTGGGTGGACGTGTTCCTGCAGCAGGCCCAGTCCAGCTCCTACCCCCTCTTCCCCATGCCGGTGGAGCTTGCCATCTCCACGGGGGCGGGCGTTTCCCGCACCACGGTGTGGCTGCGGGAACGCCTGCAGCACTACCTGATCCCCCTGGACAGTCCGGTGAGCGGGGTGGCGGTGGATCCGGATGGGTGGATCCTCGCCACCAGCAACGTGGAGGTGGCCTTCGACGAGGGACCTCCCAGGGTGGTCTCGGTGACTCCCCCGCCCGGCAGCCGGGCGGTGGTCTCGGAAACGGCGGCGCTGCGGGTGGTGTTCCACAAGGCCGTGGTGGTGCGGCCGGAGCAGTTCTCTCTGGTGGGTGCGCACCGCGGGGCGGTACCGTTGTCGGTGAGCCAGGAGGAGGACGGGGTAGTGGCGGTGCTGGTACCGGCAGCCCTCCTGGCACCCGACACCTACACCTTGACCGTCTCCGACGAGGTGGTGGATGCTGCGTCGGGGCAGCGGCTGGACGGCGAGATGGGGGTCCCAGCTGCCTTTCCCTCGGGGGACGGGGTGCCCGGGGGGCGGGCCGTGGTGACGTTCGAAGTGGTGCGCGACCTGCGGCGGCGGCTGCCGGTGGGAAGCGGCCAGTAGGAGTGGAGGTAAAAGCGTGAGAGAGCCCTTCTTGGTAGGTGCACTCCTCTTGGTGCCGGTGGTGGCGCTGGCGGCCTCGGCACCCCCCCTCTCCGGCGAGGCTGTGAAGCGGGCCGTGGATCGGCTGGTGTCGCGCTTTGGCAACGCCGAGGCGGCGCGCATCCAGCGGGGGGTAACCCAGGTAGCCCAGCGCTGGCGCGCGGAGGACGGCAACGACGAGGCCTTCGTGGCGTTTTGCGAGGCCAACTTCGTAACCGACCCCGGTGCGCTGCGCCGGGAGGCGGCCCGGCTGGAGGCGGTGCTGGAGCAGGTGGAGGGCCACCTGCACGAGATTGGTCGGGAACTGCGCACCCCGCTGGACCTGGATACGGGTCCTTTGGGGGCGGTGGACCGGATGCTCGCGAGCGTGGACCTGGCTGCCCACCTGCAGGAGGACCTGTTCCGCAGCCAGGTGGCGTTCTTTGCCCTCTTGAACTTCCCCGTCGATACCCTGAAGGAGCGGCTGCGCGAGGGACCGCAGTGGAGCCGGGAGCGCTGGGCCTGGTCGCGGATGATGGACCGCTTCGCCGATCGCATCCCTGCGGCCGCGCTGCAGGAGGTGACGCGCGCCGTGACGGCGGCCAACCGGTACGTGGCCGAGTACAACGTGCGCCTGGACCGGGTGGTAACGGGGGAGGGGCAGCGGCTCTTCCCCGAGGGGCTGCGGCTCCTCTCCCACTGGGGGCTGCGGGACGAGCTGAAGGCGGCCTACACCCGGCCCGACGGACTGGCCCAGCAGCGGCTCATCCAGCGGGTCATGGAGCGGATCGTCCGCCAGGAGATCCCGGCGGTGGTCATCGACAACCCGGAGTTGGAGTGGCGGGTGGAGAGCAACGAGGTGCGCCCAGCGGGTGGGGGTGGCGCCTGGAGCCGGGCGGAGCGCGAGGCCGACCAGCGCTACCGGCACATCCTGGAGGTGTTTGCCGCCCTCCGCGGCCTCGACCAGTTCACGCCGTCGGCACCTTCCGCCCTGGCCCGTGCCTTCGAGGTGCACCGCCAGATCCCCGAGGAGCAGGTCCAGGCCTTGCTCGTGGCGGTACTGACCGCACCGGAGGTACGGGCCACCGCGCAACTCATCCAGCGGCGCCTGGGGCGCCCTCTGGAACCGTTCGACATCTGGTACGACGGCTTTACCCAGCGCCGGCAGTTCTCGGAGGAGGAGCTGGACCGCCTGGTAGCGGCGCGCTACCCCACGGTGGCCGCGTTCCAGGCCGATCTGCCGGCCATCCTGCGCCGCCTAGGATTCAGTGGCGAGCAGGCCACGTTTCTCTCGGCTCACATCGTGGTGGATGCTGCGCGCGGTTCCGGACACGCCATGGAGGCGGTGCGGCGCGGGGACGCGGCCCACCTGCGCACGCGCGTCCCCCCGGCGGGGATGAACTACAAGGGCTTCAACATTGCCATGCACGAGCTGGGGCACAACGTGGAGCAGGTGTTCTCCCTCGCCGGTGTGGACCACTGGTTCCTGCGTGGCGTGCCCAACAACGCCTTCACCGAAGCGCTGGCCTTCGTGTTCCAGGGGCGGGACCTGGAGGTGCTGGGCCTGGCCTCGGCGCAGCTCGAACCCTCGCCGGAGGAGCGCTTGGCTGCGCTCTGGTCCACCTTCGAGATTGCCGGGGTGGCCCTGGTGGATACGGCCATGTGGCACTTCCTCTACGAGCATCCCCAGGCGACCCCTGCCGAGTTGCGGGCAGCGGTCGTGGCCACCGCCCGCGAGGTGTGGAACCGCTACTTCGAGCCCGTGCTGGGGTGCCGGGATAGCGAGCTGTTGGCTATCTACTCCCACATGATCGACTACCCCCTCTACCTTCCCGACTACCCGCTGGGGCACATCGTTGCTGCCCAGGTGGCGGCAGCGCTGCGGCGCGGCAACTTTGGCACGGAGGTGGAGCGCATGATGCGGCTCGGTAACCTCACCCCCGACGCGTGGATGCGCGCCGCAGTGGGGGAGGGCGTCTCGGCGGAACCGCTCCTCCGGGATGCCCGCCTGGCGCTGGAGGCGTTGCGGTGAACGGCGGATGAGGGGTTGCATTTCTTGCGACCGGGGTATATATTACCGCTTGACGATATGGTGATTGCCTGCTGGCGGTGAGGGCGGGCGACGCCGGGAGGGAACATGGCCGTTGTGCATCTCACGAAGGACAACTTCAACCAGACCATCGAAGGGAACGACACGGTGGTGATCGATTTCTGGGCCGAGTGGTGCGGTCCGTGCCGCGCCTTCAAGCCAGTTTTCGAGAAGGCTGCCGCCAAGCACCCGGAGATCACCTTTGCCTCGTGCAACACGGAGGAAGAGCCGGAGCTGGCGGCCGCTTTCCGGATCCGTTCCATCCCCACGCTCATGGTGTTCCGCGAGAAGGTGCTGCTCTACGCCGAGCCGGGGGCGCTGCCGGAGGAGACGTTCGAAGAGCTGCTCACCAAGGTAAAGGAAGTGGATATGGCGGCGGTGCACGAAGAGCTAGCGAAACGGGAAGGCGCAGCCGCCGCTTCCTCGTGACGTTCCCCCGTGCGGGAGGCCGTCCTCCCTCGCTCCCCCAACCTCCCCACGGGCCTGTGGGGAGGAAGGGAGAGCACGTCGGCGACGGGACGAGGAAGAGCCATGCGAGGGTACCGGTCGAACTTTTCAGTGGGCGGACTGGGCGTGGTGCTGGCCCTGGCCGTGAGCGCTGCCGTAGGGGCTAGCACGCCCACCGAGCAGTTCCTGGAAGCTGCGGGGGGGGTGCGGATCCGCGTTTTGGACAGCGGGCCGGCACCAGGGCAGCCGTCCCTGCTCTTCGTGCCCGGATGGACACTCACCGCGGAGATCTGGCAGGCCCAGCTCGAGCACTTTGCCGGCTCGCGGCGGAGCGTGGCCATGGATCCGCGTGGCCAGGGGGGGTCGTCCCAGACCGGCGAGGGGCTTTACCCGGCTGCGAGGGCCCGCGACATCCGGGCCGTGATCCAAGGGCTGGGGCTCGAACCGGTGGTGCTGGTGGGGTGGTCCATGGCGGTGAAAGAGGTGCTGTCCTACGTGGACCAGTTTGGCACCTCGGGGGTGGCGGCTCTGGTGCT
>Ga0068707_1000888_pt1 | contig 20563 bp, 16 predicted proteins | sample YNPNPMetaG_FD_66600 | JGI IMG/M metagenome (GOLD analysis project Ga0068707, IMG submission 66600) | Anoxygenic and chlorotrophic microbial mat microbial communities from Yellowstone National Park, USA - YNP NP MetaG | ecosystem: Environmental > Aquatic > Thermal springs > Hot (42-90C) >...
GGCATGTGGAGACAGTAGATAGTGCCGGACGTGTAGGTGCGTACAACTCTCTGGCTCTGGATACTTCCGGCCACCCGCATGTGAGTTACTACGACGAGACCAACACCGCTCTGAAGTATGCCTACTTTGACGGAACAACCTGGCACATCGAGACGGTGGATAACACCGGATGGGTAGCCCAGTACACCTCCCTGGCCCTGGACACCGTTGGCCAACCGCACATCAGTTACTATAGCGGTGACCTGAAGTATGCTCACTTCGATGGAAGCTCCTGGCAGATTGAGACGGTGGACACCACCGGAGAGGTGGGCCAATACACCTCCCTGGCCCTGGACAAAGCGGATCATCCCCACGTGAGTTATTTCGACGATACCAATGGCTACATGAAGTATGCCTACTTCGACGGAACAACCTGGCACATCGAGATAGTGGATAACGCCGGATGGGTAGGCCGGTACACCTCCCTGGCCCTGGATGACCTGGACCGGCCGCACGTGAGCTATTTCGACCAGGGCTACCATAGCCTGAAGTACGCCTACTTCGACGGAACTTCCTGGCATATCGAGATGGTAGATCATGCCGGTGACGTGGGGGGATACACCTCCCTGGCCCTGGACGATGCCGGTTGGCCGCATGTGAGTTACCACGACTGGGCCAACGGCGGCCTGAAGTACGCCCACTTCGATGGGACAGCCTGGCACATAGAGATGGTGGATAGCAACGGATGGGTGGGGCGGTACACTTCCCTGGCCCTGGATGGTCTGAACCGGCCGCACATGAGTTACTGCCTCATGCTAAACTACCTGACCTGCAATGATCTGAAATATGCTTACTTCGACGGAACCTCCTGGCGTATCGAAACAGTAGATAGCGCCGGAGACGTGGGGGCGTTCACTTCCCTGGCCCTGGATGCTTCTGGACGGCCGCACGTGAGTTACTTCGACAGCACCAACTCTGGCCTGAAGTACGCTTATTTCGCCGAGACCTCTTGGCACACCGAAATGGTGGATAACACCGGATACGTGGGCCTGTACACTTCTCTGGCCCTAGACGGTGTCGGCCGACCCCACATCAGTTACTATGATGACACCAACTCCGCCCTGAAGTATGCTTACTTCGATGGCACCAACTGGCATATCGAAACCGTCGATAGCGCAGGCTGGGTGGGCGAGTACACCTCCCTGGCCCTGGATGCTTCTGGACGGCCGCACGTGAGTTACTTCGACAGCACCAACCTCGCCCTGAAATATGCCCACTTCGATGGGACTTCCTGGTATACCGAAACGGTAGATAGCGCTGGTGCAGGCGAGCACACCTCCTTGGCGCTAGACACCTTGGGTTGGCCTCACGTAAGTTACTACGACCGGACCAACGGAGACCTGAAGTACGCTTGGCAGGAGGAATGCTTCCCGGTGAACGGAGTAGGCATTGCCGGGCCAGGAACGCTTCTGGTAGGACAGGAGGGTATCTACCATGCCTCGCCGGAGCCGCCTACGGCTACCCGACCCATTTCCTTCACCTGGGATAACGGCACGCTCGGAGAAACGGCCGTCTATTCCTGGTCGGCTGCGGGGATGTACACCATCACGGTGACCGGGACAAACGTCTGCGGAGGGGAAGCGAGGGGGCGCCTTCCAGTGCAGGTGCTTTCCGGATGGCCGCACTGGGTCTTCCTGCCACTGGTGCTGAGAAACCACTGAATTTCCCGATAGCCGGACGATAGGTATCTGCCATTCCCCGATCGGGGAAATCAGCCTCAGCAGAAAGGAGGGTCAAATGGAACTGTGTATCGTTCGCATCGAGAAGCCGGAGGAAGTCAACCTGATTCTGGGCCAGAGCCATTTCATCAAAACCGTCGAGGACATCCACGAGGCCCTGGTGACGGCCGTGCCGGGCATCCGCTTCGGGCTGGCCTTTTGCGAATCGTCCGGCAAGGCCCTGGTGCGCTGGAGCGGCACCGACGAAGCCATGGTGGAACTGGCCCGCGCCAACGCCCTCAGAATCGCCGCCGGCCACGCCTTCCTGATCTTCCTGGCCCCCGGCTTTTACCCGGTGAACGTCCTCAACGCGGTCAAAGCCGTCCCCGAGGTCTGCCATATCTTCTGCGCCACGGCCAACCCCGTCGAGGTCATCATCGCCGAGACGGAACAGGGGCGCGGCATCCTGGGCGTGGTGGACGGCATCCACACCCAGGGCATCGAGGGCGAGGAGGACATCCGCTGGCGCAAGGATTTCCTGCGCAGGATCGGCTATAAACAGTAGGCAGGCCCGACCATGGAGATCGAATCCTACGACTTTGGCCGCATCGTCGTGGCCGGCCAGACCTATACCGCCGACCTCCTCATCTTCCCCGACCGGGTGCGGGCCAACTGGTGGCGTCGGGAGGGCCACGCCCTCCATCCCGACGACCTGAAGGAGGTCCTGGAGGCCCATCCCCAGGTGCTTGTGGTGGGGACGGGCTACGTCGGCCGGATGCGCATCTTGCCCCAGAGCGAGGCGCTCCTGGCCGACCAGGGCATCCGAATCATCGCCCAGGATACCCGGGCGGCCTGCCGCACCTACAACGAACTGCGCCGGGCCGGCCAGAAGGTCGTCGCCGCCCTGCACCTGACCTGCTGAGGACGTCTGGAGGAGCACCCCGCCTTGCGCAAAGCCTGGCTGAACCACCTGCTGGTCCTTTCCGGCTACTTCCTCCTCACCGTCCTCTTCACCTGGCCGCTTCTCCTGCACCTGACCACCGCCCTGCCCGGAGAGGGGGGCGATTCCTGGCAGTACCTCTGGAACTTCTGGTGGTTCGACCAGGCCCTCTTCGGCGGAAAATCCCTCTATTTCACCCAGGCCCAGTACTACCCCCAGGGCACCTCCCTCCTCTTCCACACCCTCAGCCCGCTCAACAGCCTCCTGGGCCTGCCGGCCCGCCTTCTGGGCGGCTACCTCCTGGCCTATAACTTCATCGTCCTCCTGGCCGGCACGCTCTCCGGCTACGGAGCCTTCCTCCTGGCCCGCGAGGCCCTGGGAAAAGGGCAAAACGGCCTCCCGTCCGACCTGGCCGCCTTTCTGGCCGGCGCCGTCTTTGCCCTCTGCCCCTACCGCAGCGTCCACCTTCTGGGCCACCTCAGTCTGGTCTCTACCGAGACGTTGCCTTTCTTCGCCCTTTTTGCCCTCCGGGCCCTGAGACGTCCGGGCTGGCGGCCGGCCCTGGGTGTGGCCCTCTCCTTGCTGGCTGCGGCGCTCATCGACTGGTACTATCCGCTCTACATGCTCCTCCTGGCCGGCTTCTTCCTCCTCTGGGCGGCCGGCGAAGCGCTCCTGCGCCGCAGGACGGGGCGAAGCCTCCTGCAGAGCGCGGCGACCCTCGCCGCCGGAATCCTCCTGGCCGGCCTCCTCCTCGCCCCGCTCCTTATCCCGATGGGGCGAGAGGCGTCCCAGGCGCCCTACCTGGAGGAGCCGCTGGAGTTCAGCACGGCCTACGGCGCCGACCTGGCCGCCTTCTTCATCCCCTCGCCGCTCCACCCCCTCTGGGGCGAACTGTTCCGCCCCTGGAGCGAACCGTTTGCCGAGGGCAACACCGCCGAGGGCATCGTCTACCTGGGGTTTGTTCCCCTGATTCTGGCCGCCGTCGGCCTGTGGAAAAGGGGAAAGGAAGGAAAAATGTGGGCGGCCACGGCCGGCCTCTTCGCCCTTCTCTCCCTGGGACCCTACCTCAAAGTGCTGAACCGGCCCACCGGTATCCCCCTGCCCGACCTCTGGCTATGCCGGCTGCCCATCATCCGCTTCACCCGGGTGCCCTCCCGCTACGTCGTCCTGACCCAACTGGCCCTGGCCGTCCTGGCCGCCCTGGGGGTGCGGGCGCTCCTGCGGAAGGACGCCCGGCCGTGGCGGGCCGGAGGGCTCTCCTTCTTCCTCCTGGCCCTCCTTCTCCTGGAATACCTCCCTATCCCCTACCCGCTCACGCCGGCCCGCATCCCGGCCTTTTACCGGCAACTGGCCCAGACTCCCGGCGACGAGGCCCTGCTGGAGGTGCCGCTCCAGAAACCCTCAAGTCCCTGGTACTATACCCGCTGGATGCTCTACCAGACCGTGCACGGAAGGCCCTCCTTCCGCGGCTATATCTCCCGAGGCGACCCCCTCTTCCCCTTCGCCGGGGCGCCGTTCTTCCGGCAACTGGCCCAGTTGTCCCCGGCCGGCGACATCCTCTACGACGACTGGCGGGCGCTGGCCGGAAGCGTGCTCCGCCATTACCGCGTGGGCTATATCGTCCTGGAAAAGGGGCGACTGGAGGAAGAAGGCCGCCTGGGACCGGCCCGCTCCCTGGTGGAAGAGGTGCTCGGCGGCCGGCCGCCGGCCTGGGAGGATGCGGACCTGCTGGTCTATCGGGTGCCGGAGGGCGGGGAGGCCCTCCCCTTCTTCCGCCTGGGCCGGGGCTGGCACGAGGTCGAGGAACGGCCCTGGGGGGCCTTCCGCTGGATGGAACGCGACCGGGCCGAACTCTTCGTCATCCGGCCACAACCCGGCCCGACGACGATCGAGTTCCAGGCGGTGAGTTTTCTGCGCCCACGCCGGCTGGAGGTAGCGTGGGATGGGAAAACGGTGGCCTCCTGTACTGTGGGCACGGCGCTTCAGCGTTGCCGCCTCCAGGTGGACCTGCCGGCCGGGGAGACGCGCCTGGAACTGCGGGCGGAGGGCTATGACATCCCCCGCCAGGCCGGCGTCGGGGACGACCCACGGCCGCTCAGCATCGGCTTCGCCTCCATCCGCTTTCGCCCGCAGGAGTAGAGGATGTTCACAGCGGAAATCCTGGTCATCGGCAACGAGATCCTCCTGGGGGAGGTCCTGGATACCAACAGCCACTTCCTCTGCCGCTACCTGACCGAACGGGGCGGGCAGGTGCGCCGGGTGGTGGAGGTGCCCGATGACCCGGAGGCCATCGCCGCCGAGGTGCGGGGGGCGCTGGAACGCGGCCCCGACCTCATCGTCACCACCGGCGGCCTGGGGCCGACGGAGGACGACCTGACGCTTCCGGCCGTGGCCCAGGCCCTGGGCCGGCCGCTACGGGAAAGCCCCCAGGCCCTGGCCATGCTGGAGAGGCGCTACGCCGAACTCCTGGCCCAGGGCATCATCGCCGACGCCACCCTGACCCCGCCGCGCCGGAAGATGGCCCGGCTTCCGGAGGGCGGGGAGCCGCTCCCCAACCCCGTCGGCACGGCGCCGGCCGTCCTCCTGCGCCTGGAGAGGACGCTCCTCGTCTGCCTGCCCGGCGTGCCCGAGGAGATGGAAGGCATCGCCCAGGGTCCGCTCCGGGAACGGCTGGCCCAGGCCCTGGGAACGGGCTACCACGCTCAACGCTCCCTCCGGGTCCAGGCCGGCGAGGCCACCCTGTCCCCGATTCTGCAGACATTCGCCCGAACACACCCGGATGTTTATGTCAAATCTCACGCCGGCCGGGTGCGGCCCAATGCCCGGCTGGAGGTCCGAATTACCCTCTCTGCCTACGGGGACACCGAGGCTGAAGCCGAGGATCGGGTGCAGAAAGCAACGGAGGAACTGCGTCGGGCCCTGGCCGGGGCCGGCTTCGAGACCTGACACCCCCACTGACGATCAACGCTCAACGTTAATCTATCCACCTGCACCCCCAGCGGCCGGCGGTCGTTCCCCAGGTGGTAATCGGCCTGGGCCCAGGTCGGGGAGACCAGCGTCAGGAGCACGGTCCGCCCGGGCCCCGGGACAACTTCCCGGGCCGAAAGGGTCGCCGTGTGGGTGGTGAAACCTTCCTCCAACTCCCACTTCCCCACCAGGCGCTCGCCCAGCCAGACCTCCACCTGGGCCGGACCGAGTTCGGCCGGCCGTTTTCCCCCCGCCAGACTCAGCGTCAGGTGCACCTCTCCCTCCTCCGGCCAGGGCAGGCGCAAAAGGCCCCGCCCTCCGGTCCAGCAATAGGTCGTGCCGTCGGGCGCGACCTCGTCGCTGTAAAAGCCGCCGGCCTGGTAGATATAGCCTCCGCTCCCCAGGTCCACCTCCAGCGGGAGTTCGCCCAGGAGGCTGCCCTTCCCATCCCAGGCCTCCGGTGCGTACAACCCAAAGGCCTGGCGCAGCGTGTAGGCGTTGTGCGGCTTCTGGGTGGTCAATTGCTCGAACTCGGGCACGGCCAGTTCGAAGCGCCCCAGGTAATTCAGCCGGGTGTTCGGCAGAAAGAGCCGGCCTCCATCGTTGCCGATGAGGAGGTATACCTTCCGCCCCTGGCTTTCCCAAAGGCGAATCTGCTCCTCGATGCGCGCCCCGTCCGGCGTATCGGCCATGAGCACAAAGGCATTCCGCTCGAAAAGGTAACGAAGCGGCGTGGCGATGGTGGCCGGGGCGTCGCGGGCGCCGTCGATGAGCAGGAGGACATCCTCCGGAGCGAAACGCGCCGCCAGCGCCCCCACCTGCTCCAGCGCCCCCTGATACTCGTTATGGAGGTAAAAGGGCAGGCCGGTATAGGCCAGATAGACGACCATCAGCACGGCCAGGACCCCGGCCAGGACGATGCCGGCCCGGCGCAGCCACCTCCAGCCGGCCAACCGTTCCAGAGCATAGGCCATGGCCAGGGAGAAAAAGGGCACCACCACCGGAACGTAGCGTCGCATGATGTAGATATGGTGCGGTTCGCCAAAGACCTCGTAGTTGAAAAAGGCCAGGTAGAAAATCCCCAGGGCCAGAAGATACCAGGAGCGGCGGGAGGATTCCCTCCAGAGAAGCGCCGCGATTCCTGTGGCGGCCAGGAGCATCCCCGGCGGGGAAAAGTACCAGCCCAGCCGCACCATATTGGCCGCCGAACCCTCTGCGACCGGCGCGCCGATATAACCCTCCAGGACGATCCGGTTCTCCCAGGGGTGCAGGAGGACCTCCGGGGTCAACACCTGGGGCCGGATGAAGTAGAGATAGAAAAAGGCCAGCAGGAAAAGGCCGGCCGCACCGGCCAGAATCGGGCGCCGATGCCGGCGCAACCCGGCCCCCAGACGTTCGACCAGGCGCGGAAAACGCCGCAGGAGGAGGAGCAGTCCCACCCCCAGCGCCACCGCGCCCAGTTCGACGGCCAGCCGCCAGGGCTGCTGCATCACCGGCGTCCGCGGCGTCTCGGAGGCGCCGAAATACTCCCGCAGCGTCGGGTTCAGTAAGGGGTAGACCAGCCAGGAGAGGGTGGCCCAGTCCTGAATCCGGTGGTAGTAGATGGCGATGGTGTAGCCCCGGGTGTGGGTGATCAACTGGGCCAGGGTATGCAGGGCGGGCAGCGCCCAGGCAAGGAGCATCAGGCGATGCCCGGGACGAAAGGCCCGGGCCACAAAGAGGTAAGCCAGATAGGGCAGGAAGAGCAGCCAGGGAAAGATAAAGTCCACCCGCACCAGCCCGATCATCCCCAGGGACAGGCCGGCCAGCAGGCCGAAGAAGATACGGCCGGCCTCTTCCGCATCTCCCTCGTCCAACCGCAACAGGCCGTACAGTCCCAGGAAGATCAAAAACTGGGTGGCCCCTTCCGCCGTGGAGTAGCGGGCGAACCAGACCTGAAGGGTCTGGAGGGAAAGAAAGAGGTAGGCCAGAAGCGCCACCCGCATCCCCAGCAACCGGCGCCCCAGGAGAAAGAGCCCGACTCCCCCCAGGAAAGAAAGGTAGGGGGTCATGAGCAGGCCGGCGGGGAGTCCCACCAGGCCAAAGGCCACCGCCAGCCAGGTCGGGTAGAGGTAATAGAACTGGGGCAGGACCGTCCCCCGCTCCTCGTCGGCGATGAAGAAGCCGGGCAGACGGAGGTAATGGTAGTAGAAACGGCCGGGGTGCTGGATGCCCAGGAATTGGACCCAGGTGCGGTGGGTTTCCTCCGGCGTATCCCGGGCGAGCGTGCGCACCAGCGGGTCCTCCACCAGAATGCTGCCGTGGCGAAGAATCTGGGCGGCCGTGGCCGGATAGACGGCGGCATCGCGCGGCCCCAGAATCAGTTCAAAGGGGCGAAAGGCCAGAGCGATGAAGATCGCGCTTACCAGAGCAAAGGCCCCCCAGGCCCAGGGCTTTTCCCGCTCTCCCTCCGGCCGTGGCCAGCGCCAGCGCCCCTTCCGCCAGGCCACCAGGCCCAGCGCCAGAGAATAGCCGGCCAGAAGGGCCAGCAAAAGGCCCACCGAGAAACAGCCGATCTGGGCGAGAATCAGCCCCCACCAGCCGCTCAGGACCAGGCTGAGGGCCAGGGCCAGGTAAAGGCGCTCCGGCCAGTCCAGCCGGCGCAGAGGCGCCAGGGCCGAGAGCGTGCAGAGGCCCGGGACGACCAGCACCAGGGGCAGTCCGACGAGCGCCAGGGCGATGCTCACGGTTCCTCCCACTCCCCCCAGACCACCTCCAGGAGCACCTCCCGGCCGGCATCGAGCGGGGGCAGGCGAACCTGGTCCAGCCGAAAGTCGGTATAGGCCGCGCCCTCCAGATAGGCCTCCCGGACCGGCCCCGGCAGGGTCAGGGTCAGGCCGGCCACGGTATGGTCGTTCCGGTTGGCCACCCACACCTTCAGGCGGGGCCCGCTGCTGTCGGACCGTACCTGGACCTGCCCCAGGTCGTTGCGGTAACGGACGATCTCGGTCAGGGGGGCGATCCAGAGGCCGGCGGAGCGTTTCTCGGCGGCATAGGCCAGAAGCGCCTCCCACGAGGCCACCTGCTCGGGCGTGGCGACCTCCTCGGTATGCGCCCACAGGCTGGTGACGCCGCGCTCCAGAAGCACCCGGTCCACCACGGCCATCGCCCGGGAGAGGTCCTCGGCCCGACCGGGAAAATAATGGTCGGGAAAGGCCCACAGCCCGGGGTGGCCCGGAACGGTGCGCAGATGGAAGAGGTCGTCCGGCGGGAGAATCCAGTACTGGGAACGGCCCCGAGGCTCGTGGTAGGTGCGGGTCACGGCCAGGTAGCCGGCCTCCTCCAGCACCGTATAGGTGACATCCCCGGCGCCCAGGCTGGCCCCCCAGGGAAAGGCCAGGCTTCGCGCCGGCGGCAGGCCGGCTTCCCGGGCCGCCCGGTTCCACTCCTCCAGGTCGGTGCGCAGTTCTTCCGGGGTGGCGTAGGGGACGTAGAGGTGGCCGAAGGTATGGCTCTGCACCTCCTGCCCCAAAGCCAGCAGGCGCGGCAGGAGGTCGCCGGCGTACCAGGCCGGATGGCTCTGGGCCGTGCCGTAGGGGTCGTCGGCGAACCAGGGGGTAACCACCCAGTGGTCGTCGCGCCAGCCGTGGGCCTGGGAGGCCCAGGTGTAGGTGGGATTTCCGGAGAAGGTGCGCCGCTCCGCATTTCCGGAAAGGAGGCTGTAGCCGGCGGCGTACCAGGTGGCGCGGATGCCGTAGCGTTCCAGGAGAAGGAGGAGGTTTTCCGCTCCCCGGCGCATGGCCAGGCCGCGCTCCTCGGCCGTGGCCGGGTCGTAGCCGTCGTCGCTGCGGGAATGGATGAGCCCGCCCATGGCCGTCTCCCAGTCGAAGGTCAAGGCCAGGGCGGCGCGGGCGTAATCGGGGTACGGTTCCAGGCGCACCCCTTCCTCGGCCAGGTGCAACTCGTCCAGGTAGAGGGGGTCGTCGCCGGCCGGCCGCAGGAGGAGGGTCAATCCCACCGCCCCCGCAGGAGCCTGCCCGGCGAATTCCAGCCGGCGCCAGCGGCGGGCCGGCACCTCCTGCCACTCCCCCGACTGCCGCACGAAGGCCTCACGGCGGGCGTCTTCCCAGAGGAAAACGGCCTGGAGGCGGTTGGGATGGTCCGCATCGGTCAGGGCCTGGAGCGAGAGGCGATAGGATTTCCCCGGCCAGACGGCGACCGGAAGGCTGCGGACGTAGGAGGCGCTTCCGGTCAGGCGCAGGGAATGCCCATCGGGTTCGGGCCGGATGGTCCAGGAACTCCATTCCGCCGCCGGCCCGAGTTCCCAGCCGTCGGGCCGGCCGTCTCCATCGGCGTCCTCCTGGAAGCCGGGGTTAACCAGGAGGTTGCTATGGGCGTAGACGGGAGGCGAGGAGGCCGGCCGGCGGTACAGGTTCCAGGCCGCCAGGCCGGCCAGGGCCAGCAGGCCGGCCAGGGCCAGCAGGAAGAACAGGCGGCGAAGCATATTCCGGGTCATCCCGATACCGGCGGCGAGACGCTCTTCGGGCCCACCTTATCGCACCGGAGGCCAGATGACTCCCCAGCGCTCGTTCACCTTCACCAGGCTCAGGGCGTTATAGACCACGGTCCGGGCCCCATCCGCCGTGGTCAGGCTGGCGGCATAGGGCACCGAGGCCCGGGTACCGCTGGCGGTGAGCACTGCCTCCTGCACCGATTCGATATGGAAACCGGCGATCTGGGTATCCCTCCAGGCCTTTTCCACCATTTCCTGGAACTTTTCGGCCGGGATGGTGGCCTGAGAATCGGGGCTCAGCAGAGAATAAGCCGTGGCCAGGTCTCGTCCCTCCATCGCCTTCAGGAAAGCCTCAGCCGTCTCCTTGGCTCCCAGGCTTGGCTGGGGCGTACCTCCGCAGGCGACCAGCCAGAAAGCCAGAAGGACTGCCAGAACGAACCTCCGCATCATAGCCTCCTCTCTTTATTCGCCGACCTTGACGCCCAGGGCGCGGTCGGCATCGGTGAAACCGACCACGCCGTCGCCGTTCTCATCCCGGTCCATCAGCATCTCGGCCACCTTGGCCACAAAATCGCTGCGGGACATCTTGCCCTCGTAGCCCTGGGTCAGGATGTACTCGGTGATCAATCCCAGGGCCGTATCGGCCCCGTTGGGGTAACGGGGAGAATAGGCCATCGCCCCCCGCCCCCCGCGCTCCGTCAGGTAGGTCAGGATTTCCTGGTACAACCCCCAGACCTCCTGGGAGATATCCTTCTCGGGGCCACGGAGGGTGATGGATACCGGGATCTCCACAACGCGCCCGTTGATCACCAGCGTCACCAGCCCCCAGGAGGTATGCGCCCGGGGCAGGAGGTGGGTGCTGCGGACGGTAACGCGCTCGCGTAGCCGGACCTGGGGGCCGGTGAGGCGCTCGATCTCGGCCGGGTCCACCAGAAGCCAGTACACCTGGGTCACGGCCACACCCCGGAAAGGCGGGGTCAGGTCCGGCGTTTCGTACTCCCGGTAAGGGAAACGCTCCGGTTCATAGTCGTACACGCCCATATCCATCAGCACCAGCGGTTCGATGACCGGGGCCTCCCCGGCCGGGGCCGGCAGGATGCGCTTCACCCCCGGCAGGAGTTCCTCCGGCACCGCCGTGACGGTGACCACCAGGCTGGCCGTGGCATCCATCTCGCCGTTGTCGGTCACGGTCAGGAGGACGGTGTAGGTGCCGGCCTGGGCGTAGATATGCTCCACCTGGGCACCGGGCGCCTCCGTGCCGTCGCCGAAATTCCAGCGGTAGCGGCTGATCTGGCCGTCCGGGTCGGTGGAGGCGCTGGCGTCGAAGGCGATGGGCTGGCCGGCGATGGTCTGCCGGGGAGACGCCGCCGCCACGGCCTTGGGCGGCTGATTTCCCGTGGACATCACCCGGATGCGGAACTCTTTCCGGTCCCCGGTGGGCGGGGTGGTGGGATAGGAGACGGTCACCACCACCCGATATTCGCCGGCAGCCGTGTACACATGGGTGACCAGGAGGCCGGTCGCCGTCGTGCCGTCGCCCAGGTCCCAGCGCACCTCGCCGGGCGTGGTCAGGACGACCTCGAAGGTAACCGATTCCCCGACCTGGGCCACCTCCTTGACCTTGAGCACGATTTCGCCCCCGGAATAGGCCCCCGGCGGAGCGACCAGGGCCAGGAGGAGCAGGGTGAGAAACAAGGGGACAAGCCGGTGCAGGAACCGCCCACGGCTGCTCATCTCGACCTCCTCTCTGGAAAAAGACCGTCCCACAGCAACGGTTATCATTATACCACGTTGCTTCGCCGTTGACAAAACCGCCCGGGCATGCTAGAATTTGGGTGAACCGATGGGTCGAAACGGGCAACAGGACATCCGTTGGTCAAAGGGGACCACAGAAACGCGGCGAGGAAGCCCGGCCCGATAGCCCTCAGAAAGGGGGTGATGTGGCCCGAGTGCGCCGGCCCATTTCCGCCTCTCTGACCAACGGCGTTCTTCGCCGGAGCCCCCGGAATGGCCCTCCGGGAGGCTGCAGAAAGGGACGGGGAGGCGGAAGTCATGCAGGTAGGTACAAGGAGGAGGAAGATGAAAACGCTACGGATGTTGAGCGCGGCCTTGCTTTTCCTGACCCTCGCCGTCCTGTTGCTGGCCTGCGGGCAACCTCCCGCGCCGACCGCCGCACCAACCGCTGCACCCACTCAGGTCGAGATCACAGACGAATGGGGCATCGTCAAGATCGCCCCCGGTGAGCCGATTCGCATCGGCTTCTCGGCCGGCCTGACCGGCGCCGGCATCGACGTCCTGGGCATCGATGAGAAGCGCGGGGCCGAACTGGCCAACGCCGATAAGCCCGAGGTCCTGGGGCACAAGGTCGAACTGGTGGTGGGCGACGATATGTGCAACGCCGAGGGCGGGCAGACGGTGGCCAACCGCTTCGTCGCCGACCCGACCATCGTGGCCGTCATCGGCATGATGTGCTCCTCGGCCTGCACGCCGGCCGCGGCCATCTTCGAGCAGCACGGCTACACCATGGTCTCGCCCTCCTGCACCGCCCCCTCCCTGACCGCACCCGGCACGGCCAAGAAGAGTTTCAACCGCGTCTGCTGGAACGACGTGATTCAGGCGGCGGAGGCGGCCAAGTACGTCAAAAACACGTTGGGCCTGACCAAGGTGGCCACCATCCACGACGGCAGCCCCTACGGCGAGCAACTGGTCACCGAGTTCGCCAAGAACTTTGAGGCGCTGGGCGGGCAGGTCATCGCCAGAGAGGCCGTCAATGTGGGCGACACCGATATGCGCCCGGTGCTGACCCGCATCAAGTCCGCCCCCGGCGGGCCGCCGGACCTCATCTACTTCGGCGGTTTCGTGGCCGAAGGGGCCTATATCGCCAAGCAGCGCTTCGACGTCGGGCTGGACAAGGCCGTCTTCTTCGGCTGCGACGGCACCTATGGGCCGGCCTTTGTGGAGGCGGCCGGCGCTGCGGCCGAAGGGGCCTACGCCACGGTGGCCAACCCCGCCGAGGCCGGGCCCGGTATGGCCGCCTTCCTGGAGAAGTATCAGGCCAAGTACGGGGAGAAGCCGCCGGCTCCCTTCCATGCCCACGCCTACGACGCCTACATGCTGATCGTCAGCGCCATCGAGAAGGTGGCCAAGACCGACGCCCAGGGCAACCTCATCATCGGCCGCAAGGCCCTCTCCGATGCCATTCGGGGCACCAAGGGCCTGGCCGGGCTGACCGGGACGATTTCCTGCAACGAGTACGGCGACTGCGGCACCGGCACGGTCTCCTTCTACGTGGTCAAGAACGGCGAGTTCGTCCAGCCGTAACCTCCTTGCCAGGCGAAACACAAACCAGATGTACGGGGATGGGGCAGAAGGCACCAGAGGCGTTTCCCTCTGCCCCATCCCCTCTATATACCTGGAGGAATCGAGACCATGGGACAACGCTGGCGCCTCCGCATCGAACCGACCACCCTGGTCGTCTGGGGCATCGGACTGGCCATCCTGGCCTTTGTCCTGGTGGGAACCGTCTCCACCCTGCGGGGCGGGGTCTACTCCCTCTCGACCTGGGGTTCCCTCCTGATCTTCGGCCTGGCCCAGGGGGCCATCTACGCCCTGATCGCCCTGGGCTATACGATGGTCTACGGGGTCCTCTTTATGATCAACTTTGCCCACAGCGAGGTCTTTATGAGCGGCCCCTATATCGCCTACTTTGTGATCACCCCCCTGGCCAAAAGCGGCTTCCTGGACCAGCAGCCCATCCTCAGCCTGCTCCTGACCCTGCTGGTGGCCATGGCCGTCTCCACCACCCTGGCCGTAACGCTGGAACGGGTGGCCTACCGGCCGCTGCGCAAGGCTCCCCGACTGGTGCCGCTCATCACGGCCATCGGGGCCTCGTTCTTCATCCAATACGCCTTCCGCAGCCTCTTCGGGGCCGACTTCAAGGTCTATCCGGACGTCGCGCTCCTGGAGGAGACCTCCTGGTACATCGACACCCTCCAGATTCGCCTCCTCTATGTGGTGATCATCGTGGCGGCGGTGGTGATGATGGCCGGCCTGTACCTCTTTATCCGCCGCACCAAGATCGGCAAGGCCATCCGCTCGGTGGCCGAGGATAAGGATGTGGCCGCGCTGATGGGCATCGATGTGAACCGCACCATCTCCACCACCTTCGCCATCGGCGGGGCGCTGGCCGGCGCGGCCGGCGTCCTCTACGCCCTGATGTTCAAACAGATTACCCACACGGTGGGCTTTATCCCCGGCATCAAGGCCTTTACCTGCGCCGTGCTGGGAGGAATCGGCAACATCCCCGGGGCGATGTTCGGCGGCTTTTTCCTGGGCATCTTCGAATCGCTCGGCCCCACCCTTTTCTTCAGCGGCTGGGGCATCCCCAGTCCGACCCAGTTGAAGGACGTCATCGCCTTCACCATGCTCGTCCTGGTGCTCATCTTCCGGCCCACCGGCCTCCTGGGCGAGGTCCTGGCCAGGAAAAAGGCCTGAGAAAGGAGGTTCGGCCGTGCAGGGACAAACCTTGGGCGATCTTCGGAAAATATGGCAGGAAGCCTGGCCGGCACGCCGGGGGCTGCGCCACGGCCTGGTGCTCGGCGGGGTGTCCCTCTTCCTGGCCCTGGCCGGCCTGCTGGAAATCTTTGCCAAACGCGAGGTCATCGGGAACACCCTCTCTATGGCCACGGCCCTCCTGATGCTCCTGGCCTTTTTCGCCGGCCGACAGGCCTCGGCCACGGTGAGAAAGGAAACCGACCGGCTGCTCCCGCTCTTCCTGGCCGGAACCCTCTCCGGGGCCATCGTCGGCCTCCTGCTCTCCCTCCTGACCCTCCTGGTCAGCCAGGTCGACATGCGCGACATCTTCGTCTACGCCACGCCGACGCTGGTCGAACTTCTGACCCTGGGACTGCCCATCGGATCGGCCGTCCCCGTCCTGATCGTCGCCGGGGGCGCGATGGGAGCCCTGGGCGTGGCCTGGGACTATCTGCCGGCCCTCTTCCGGCGGATGGCCGGAGTGGGCCTGGTATGGCTTTTCCTGGTGGCCCTGCTCCGCGAACTGGTCCAGGACCTCCTGGTCAACCAGGGCCTCCCCCGGGCCCAGCAGGGCTTGCTCTTCGCCGGGAAGGGCCTTTCGCCCTGGGGAGTCCTCATCCTCCTGGGGATAGGGGCCGGATGGGTCTACCTGCGCCCCTACCTCCGCCGCTGGCTGAGCACCCCCCTGGGCCGGCTGATCGGGCTTTCCCTGGAAGGCTGGGCCGCCCTCTACATCGCCCTGGTCCTCCTGGAGCGACTGGTCCTCATCTGGTGGCCCGCGGCCGCCTCGGTATCCCTGATCGTCCGCCTGGCCCTCTGGGCCGGCACCGCCGTCGCCTGGAGCCTGCTTCTGGCCCTGGATGCCCCCCTGCGTGGTCAGGTCCAGGAACGTTTCCGGCAGCCGCGCAGCGCACAGGTGGCCAACGCCTTCCTCCTGGTGAACCTCCTGCTCCTCCTGCCCCTCCTGGTGGGAATCCGCTGGAGCGACGTTCTGGATAACATCGGCCTCTACGTCCTGATGGGCCTGGGGCTGAACATCGTGGTCGGCTTCGCCGGCCTCCTCGACCTGGGGTATGTGGCCTTTTTCGCCATCGGAGCCTACACGACCGGCTTCCTGACCTCGCGGCTGGCCCAGGAGTTCTCGCTCCGGGGGGTCATCGGCTGGTCGTTCTGGGCGGCCTGGCCGGTGGCCATCCTGCTGGCCGCCCTGGCCGGTGTCCTCCTGGGCATCCCGGTGCTGCGGATGCGCGGCGACTACCTGGCCATCGTCACCCTGGGTTTTGGGGAGATCATCCAGAAACTGGCCAACTCCGACCTCCTGAAGCCGTACATCGGCGGGGCCCAGGGAATCCTGGAAATCCCCAAACCGGTCCTGGGGAACAAGCCCCTCGTCGGTTCCCAGGAACTCTACTACCTGATCTTTCTGAGCGTCCTGCTGGTCATCTACATCTCCCTGCGGCTGGCCCCCTCGCGCATCGGGCGGGCCTGGATGGCCATGCGCGAGGATGAGGATGTGGCCGAGGCCATGGGCATCCACCTGGTGTCCTACAAACTCCTGGCCTTTGCCGTGGGGGCGGCCTTCTCCGGCATGGCCGGGGCCATCTTCGCCAGCAAACTCTCCTCGATCTTTCCCAACAGTTTCAGCCTGCTCATCTCCATCAACGTCCTCTGCCTGATCATCGTGGGGGGGATGGGCAGCATCCCCGGGGTGGTGGTCGGCGCGCTCATCCTGGTGGGGCTGCCCGAGGTGCTGCAGGAGTTTGCCGAATACCGGCTGCTCTTTTACGGGGCCCTGCTGGTCTTTATGATGCTGGCCCGGCCGGAGGGCTTCTGGCCAGCCCGCCGCCGCTTCCGCTGGGGGGTGGAGGAGGCCGGCCAAGGGCCGACCGGGCGGACAGGATAAAAGGAGCCGACCATGGCCTTGCTCAAAGCCCAAGGAGTCACCAAACGTTTCGGCGGCCTGGTGGCCGTGAACCGCTTCGATTTTGACATCGAGGAAGGGGCCATCGTCAGCCTGATCGGCCCCAACGGGGCCGGCAAGACCACCTTCTTCAACTGCGTCACCGGCTTCTACCGGCCGGAGGAGGGGAGCATCACCTTCGACAGCGTGCCCCTGGTGGGGCTCTCCCCCGACCGCATCACCCGGCTGGGCATCGCCCGCACCTACCAGAACATCCGCCTCTTCCCCAAGATGACCGTGCTGGAAAACGTCCTGGTCGGCCAGCACCATCTCCTCAAGGCCAACCTCCTGAGCATCATCCTGGGGACGCCCGATCTGGCCGCCGAGGAGGAACGGGCGCGGAAGGAGGCGCTGCGCCTGCTGGAGTTCGTCGGGCTGCGCGGCCAGGAGGAGGAACTGGCCCAGAACCTGCCCTACGGGGCCCAGCGCCGGCTGGAGATCGCCCGCGCCCTGGCCTCCCGGCCGCGCCTCCTCCTCCTGGACGAGCCGACGGCGGGGATGAACCCCCGCGAGGTCGAGGAGATGATGGACCTGATTCGCCGCCTGCGCCGGGAGCAGGGCCTGACCATCTTCCTCATCGAACACCGGATGAAGGTGGTGATGGGCATCTCCGACCGGGTGACGGTGCTGGACTATGGGGTCAAGATCGCCGAGGGCACGCCGGAGGAGATTCAGAACAACCCCCGGGTGATCGAGGCCTACCTGGGGAGAAGGAGGGTGGCCTGATGGCACTTCTGGAAGTGCGCGACGTCCACACCTACTACGGCCATATCCACGCCCTGCAGGGCATCTCCCTGGAGGTGGAGAAAGGGGAGATCGTCACCCTCATCGGGGCCAACGGGGCCGGCAAGACCACCACGCTGAACACCATCTGCGGCCTGCTCCGGCCGGCCCAGGGGGAGATTTTCCTGGAGGGCCGGCCGATCCACGGCCTGCCGGCCCACGAGATCGTGCGCCTGGGGGTGGCCCAGGTGCCGGAAGGCCGGCGGATTTTTTCCCGCCTGACCGTCCTGGAAAACCTGGAGATGGGCGCCTACGCCCGCACCGATCGGGACGGCATCGCCCAGGACATCGAGCGCATCTTCGCCCTCTTCCCCCAACTCAAGGACCGCCGCCGGCAGGTCGGCGGCACCCTCTCCGGCGGGGAACAGCAGATGCTGGCCATCGGCCGGGCGCTCATGGCCCGCCCCCGCATCCTCCTCCTGGACGAACCCTCCATGGGGCTGGCTCCCATCCTGGTGGAACGCATCTTTGAGACGATTCAGGAGATCAACCAGCAGGGAACGACCATCCTCCTGGTGGAGCAGAACGCCCTGATGGCCCTCTCGGTGGCCCACCGGGGGTACGTCCTGCAGACCGGCCAGATCGTCCTCCACGACACGGCGGCGAACCTCCAGGAAAACGAGATGGTGCGCAAATCTTACCTGGGAGGAGCCTGAACGGGAGGGGAAACCGGCTAGGGCCGGACGGCGAACTGGGCCATGTCCCTTCGGATCAGCACCAGAGAGGCGCGGATGACCCCCAACGACGGCGCGGCCGGACAGGACATGGCCGCCTCATAGAGGGAAATGAAGACGTCGGTGGTGATCTCCACATGCCTGGCCAGATTGGTCATGGTGGACATCCGAAGGAGGGCATCGAAGCGAAAGGGGCCGACCAGCGCGGTGACCGGCTCCATCTTGCGGTTGAGTTCGGCCGGGTCGTAATCGGGCGGGTCGCTGGCCGGAGGCAGGAGGTGAAAGGCCAGCACCTGGGGCGTGCGGATGTGGAGTTCGGGAAAGGCCAGCGGCCGGCCCAGGTCCCCTCCCAGAATCAAGACATGGGCATCGTAGAGGGAAACGTAATCGGGGGCGATGGTGCGCAGGTAGGTGCTTACCCGCACCGCCTCCTTGGTGATCACATCTCCCCAGGCCAGGCCGTTCAGGGTATAGACCATGGCCGGGGTAGCCTTTTCATCGCCAGCCAGGGTATAGGGTTTCTTCTTCTCAGCCATCGCTTCCTCCCAGGAGGCCGGCCTGGCGGAGATGGCAGGTGTCGTTGAGGAGAAGAAGCCGGCCGACTCCATCGGCATAGTGCACCAGACTGATCGCCGCCGGGTCCTGCCCCAGCCGCCAGAAAAAGTCCAGGCCCAGCCCCAGGAGGGTGCACAGGAAGACCCGGTTGACCACCAGGTGGCCGACCAGGACAACCGTCCGGCCGGCATACTCCTGAAGCAGGTACTCCAGCAGAGCCTTCAGCCGTGATTGCACCTGGAGCAACGATTCCCCCTGGGGAAATTGCAACTCCTGAGGTGCTGTTCGCCAGAGGCGGTAGCGCTCCGGGTCGCGTTCCTGGACCTCGGCCGGGGACAGGCCGGTCCACGCTCCATAGTCCACATCCAGCAGTCCTTCGCAAGGCCGGGCCTCCAGCCCCAGCGCTTCGGCGATGGGGCCGGCCGTCTGTTGCGCCCGCCGAAGAGGGCTGGTATACACGGCGGTGGCGGCCGGCCAGCGAGCATCGATCGCCTGGGCCGCCGCCTGAGCCTGACGGAGGCCCAACTCATCCAGGGGAAGGTCCGTCCGCCCCCGGAAGCGCACCTCCTGGTTCCAGGCCGTGCGCCCATGCCGCACGATGATCAGGTCGATTCCCATGTCCTACCTCGCCGCCAGGGAGGCAAAGAACAGGACCAGCAGGCCCAGACAACAGAGGAGAGGGAAAACGCTCAGGACGATGCCCAGTATACTGTGGGTGCGCCCCTGTCGGGTCGGCTGAATCCTTTCCTGGGCCAGACCGGCGACTCCCAGGCCCAGTCCCAGAAATGCCCCAAGTTCAGCCAGGAGGAAAAGCCCCAGGCCAACCAGGGAAACCGTGCCCCCCGTTTCTATGGCCTGGCGCAGGACGGGGTCGCGGTCCATCAGGGACCAGACCGCTTCGGGGTTGGTGTACATCCACTCCAGAATCCTCGGGTCACGACTCCGAAGGAAACTTCCCACCTGGATGGCCGCCACCACGGTGATGACCAGGCTCAGGACGAGTAGGAGGAGGGCCAGGAGGCCCAGAATCAGGCCGGCGCGGGCCAGGCCGCTCGAAAGGGGCGGAGCGGGCTCCGGACCGGCCGGCTCGGGAACGGCCGGCAGGGGCGAAAAGGGACGTCCGCAATGCGGGCATACGCTCAGACCCTCTTCGTAAGGCCGGCCACAATGGGGACAGTTCACGGGAGTGCTCATCTATGTCCTATCGAGTAGCCACCGATTTCCGCCGTAGGGGAAACCGCCATCGGTCAGGCCCCTCCCAACACCCGTTCCAGCGCCCTATCCCAAAAGCGGCATCGGCCGTCCAATATCAAGAGCACCCCCTCCTGTTCTGCGTCCTTTTCCGCCCCCAGGGTCGCTTCCTCCCCCGCCACCGCCGGCACCACCGCCCGGCCCGGCATACGCAACAACGCCGCCCGCCGCAACGCCCGCTCTACATCATGCCGGTCCACCACCGCCGAGACTTCCACCGCCACCCATACCTCCGGCCCTTCCTTCAGCCTTCCACGGACCAGAAGGTCCAGTTCCAGGAGGTCATCGACTTCCTGGGGCGAAAGACGGGCCTCCAACTCCTCCAGCAGGTCGGCCAGGGAAAGCACCTGCACCTTCCGCAGCAGCCGGCCGAAGAAGGAGGGGGCCTTTTCCCGGTAACCCATCTCCAGGAGCCGGCCTTTGACCGAGCCCATGTCGTCCCTGAGAGCCTTGACATCGGCTTTTAGGGCTTTGATATCGGCCTTGACCACGATCATCTCGCGAATCAAGACCTGGATCTGTTCCTCGGTGCGCCTCTGGGCCTCGGCCAGTTCGTTCACCCGCTCCTCGGTGCGCCTCTGGGCCTCGGCCAGTTCGTTCACCCGCTCCTCGGTGCGCCTCTGCGCCTCGGCCAGTTCGTTCACCCGCTCCTCGGTGCGCCTCTGGGCCTCGGCCAGTTCGTTCACCCGCTCCTCGGTGCGCCTCTGGGCC
>Ga0068707_1000890_pt1 | contig 20562 bp, 20 predicted proteins | sample YNPNPMetaG_FD_66600 | JGI IMG/M metagenome (GOLD analysis project Ga0068707, IMG submission 66600) | Anoxygenic and chlorotrophic microbial mat microbial communities from Yellowstone National Park, USA - YNP NP MetaG | ecosystem: Environmental > Aquatic > Thermal springs > Hot (42-90C) >...
GCAAGAAGTAGCCGGTACGCATTTCCTTGCGGGGTGGTCGGGCATGGTCGGTTGCGGTGGGGGATGGAGATTCGGGGCGGTCGGGCCCATGGCGCTTCCCGCCAAGTCGGCCGGCGTCTGGACGGTGGTCGCCGCAACCGAGGTTCGGTGGGCTCATGGACCCGGTCAGACGCAGCGCCCACCGACGTCCGGCCGGGCCGGCCCCCACTCGAGGAACGAACGGTAGCCCGTCGCGACGAGGCGCGACCCGGCTGCGCACGACCCGCCAGGCACGCCGCGCCGCCGGCGGACGCGTGAGCTACGAGAGCGGGTCGGCCGCGGCCAGCCGGTCCAGGAAGCCTGCGAACGTCCGCACGTCGGCCTCGAGGTCGTCATGGAGGGTCGGCAGACCGGTCACGAGGCGGTCGACGTCGGTCCGACGAATCGTCCACGCGTACAGGTTCCGGACTGCATGGCGGAATCGAAGCAGGTCCGCGAGCCACTCGGCGGTTGCCGTTCGCAGCAACGGGGACGCAACCCCGGAATGTCCAGCGTTGCCCCATCGAGGAGTTCGGCATGCCAACGTTCTCTGGCCGGCGGCAGGTCGCCGAAAACCAACGCGACCCGTCGAAGCAGCTTCTCGACGCCGGTGTCGTAGTTCATGAGCAGCAGGGCCAGCGCATAGGTTGTCGTGTCGTCGTCGCGGCCTGCCCGGGACGTGATCTCCGCGCGCACACGGGCCAGTTGGGCCAGGTCATGGCCCATCTCCGCCCGGAGACGCAGCGCGGCGGCGGCGCTCACCGCGACCACAGGACCACTCCGTCCCGCGCCACGGCTTCTCGAATGTGCCGGGGCGCCCGTTCCAGCGGCACGATCTGCATCTCGAACCCCGTGCCGTCCGCCGCGGCCAGCGCGTCGAGCCATGCTCCGTCGGGAAGGCCCTCGACGGCCAGGTCGACGTCCGAGCGGTCGTGCAGTTCGTTCCGCGCCAGGGAGCCGAAGAGGATCACGCGTCGTGCCCCCGTGCGCTCTCCGATGCGCCGCGCGGCGAGTTCGGCCGCCGACCGCGCCTCCGCCGCTCGCCGTGCCGCCGCCTCCCGCTCCAGCCGGCGACGGTGGGCGTGTGCTCGGACGTATTCGGCGTAGGCATCCGGCATCCCCACCTCCACCGACAGGCTCGCACAACGCGGGCGCCTTGTTGCCCTGCCCCGGCCACACGGTTCCGCCCCGCCGTCTGCTCCGCCTTGCGGCAGGCGCAACCGGACCGGCGAGGGCCGGCGCTCGGCTAGCCGCCGGTGATCGCTTCGGCGTCGTGCCCGGTTCGGATTCGGTCACCCCTTGATCACCGCCAGCGGTTCCAGCCGGGCCACCTTCGCGCAGAGTCCCGCGCCGGTCACCACTTCGACCACCGCGTCGACGTCCTTGTAGGCTTCGGGCATCTCCTCGACCACCGTGCCGCGCGAGGCGGCGCGCAGCAGCACACCGCGGCGCCCGAGCTCCTCGGCGATGTTGCGGCCGCGGGCCCGACGCTTGGCCTGCTCGCGCGAGAGCAGCCGGCCTGCGCCGTGGCACGACGAGCCGAACGACTCCTCCATCGCGCGCGGCAACCCGACCAGCACCCAGCTCGCCCGTCCCATGTCGCCCGGAATCAGCACCGGCTGGCCGACGCGCCGGTAGCGCGCGGGGACCTCCGGATGTCCCGCGGGGAACGCCCGCGTGGCCCCCTTGCGATGGACGCACAGGCGGCGCGAGGCGCCGCGCACGAGGTGTTCCTCCCACTTGGCGATGTTGTGCGCCACGTCGTACACGGTGCGGAGCCGCGCGGCGTCGCCCCGGCCGCCGAACAGCCGCTCGAAGACCTGCCGCGCGCGGTGCGCGATCGCCTGGCGGTTGGCGAAGGCGAAGTTCGCGGCGGCGGCCATCGCGGCCAGGTACCGGTCGGCCTCGGGGGTGCCGAGCGGCGCGCAGCAGAGCTGGCGGTCCGGCAGCCGGATGCGGTACTTCGCCGCGGCCCGGCCCATTTCGCGCACCGCGTCGTCGCACACCTGGTGACCCAGCCCGCGCGAGCCGGTGTGAATCGTCACCACCACGCGACCCAGCCCCAACCCGAACGCCTCCGCCGCCTCGGCATGGTGGATCTCCGCCACCCGGCCGATCTCGACGAAGTGGTTGCCCGACCCGAGCGAGCCGAGCTGGGGGAGGCCGCGGGCGCGCGCCCGCTCCGAAACCGCCGCCGGGTCCGCCCCGCCGATGCACCCGCGGCTCTCGATCGCCTCGAGATCCTCCTCCGCACCGAACCCCTGCTCGACGACCCACCGCGCGCCGTCGACGAGGACGCGGTCGAGGCGCGCGCGGTCGAGCGGCAGATCGGCGAGACCCTCGGAACCGACGCCGCTCGGCACGGCGCGGAAGAGCTGCTCGATCAGCTTGTCGAGGTGTGGGCCGAGGTCTTCGGCGGCGAGGTCGGCGGCGAGCAGCCGGACGCCGCAATTGATGTCGTAGCCGACCCCGCCGGGCGAGACCACCCCGCCGTCGGCCGGGTCGAAGGCCGCGACGCCGCCGATCGGGAATCCATACCCGAAGTGGATGTCGGGCATCGCCAGCGCCCGGCCGACCAGGCCGGGCAGATGCGCCACGTTCGCCACCTGCTCGACCGCGCTTCCGCCGGTCTCCTCCGCCCCGGCCAGCAGCGACTCCGAAGCGTAGACGATCCCCTCGGCGCGCATCTCACCCTGCCGCGGCAGCAACCAGCGGAAGTCGTCGAGGCGTTCGAGGCGGGGGCGCGGCCGGCTCATCGGCGACAGGATACAGGAGTCGCGGGGGTCCGTGGTAGGGGCGAGCGGACGGCGGGGCGTCCGCGACGTCCGCGGGGCGAGTCCCGATCGGTCGCGGGACCTCGAAGATCCGACACGGGGAGGAACGCCCGCCCTCGCCTTCGGGCGGCGGCGGGCTCGATCTTCCCCGCCAATCCGTGCGCCCTTGCCTACAGGTCGATCACCAGGTGGGCGCGCCAGGGGGTCGGTCCGCCGCCGGAGCGGGCCACGCGCAAGGCGTGGCGGGTCACCGCCTTCGGCAGGCGTTCGAGGGGCACGTCCGAGCCGCGCACGCACTGGCCGAACGCGACGAGACGCAGGCTCCGGCCGGCCAGATCGGCCGTGACGCGGGCCGGGAGCCAGCCGTCGGCGTCGAGCCACACGAGCAGCTCGGTCAGCGCCTCGGCCAGCGCCTCGGCCAGCACGGCGCGCGGCCGCCGCCCGCCGGATGCGGAGAGCGGGATCTCCGCCTCGCGGCGTTCGACCTCCCGCAGGTGCTCGCGGGAGACGACGAGATCGACCAGGCCCAGGGCGGCCTGGACGACGAGGTCGGCGGGGTCGGCGCCGCGCACGCGCAACGCCGCATCTCCGCCGTGGTCGAGCCGCTCGACGGCCGCGGCCCGCGGCAGCGTCCATGGTCCGCCGAGCAGCGGGGCGTCCGGGCAGGCGGCGAGCAGCGCGGCGACGCTGCGCCCCAGCACCGGATGCATCCGCCCCGGGTCGAGGTCGCACAGCGGCTGGAGCACGAAGCGGCGCTCGGCGATCCGCGGATGCGGCACCGCCAGCGCCGGTTCCACCGCAGCGCCGTGGAGCACGACCTCTTCGAACAGCAGCAGATCGATGTCGATGACCCGCGGCCCCCAGCGCACCCCGTCCCGCCGCCGACCCATCGTCCGCTCGACCTGCAACAGGACATCGAGCAGCACGGGGGGGGCGAGCGTGGTGTCGATTTCGAGCGCGGCGTTGAGGTAGTCGGGTTGCGGGGGGCCGTGGGCGGCCGAGCGGTAGGCGGGCGAGAGGCGAAGGACGCGGATGCCGGGGAGGCGGTCCAGCCGCCGGGCGGCGTCGAGAATCTGTGCCTCGGGGTTTCCGAGGTTTGCGCCGAGTCCGAGGAGGGCGATCACGGTCGGGAGGTCCCGGCGTGTGCTCTGTCGCCGGTCTCGATTTCCGCGGGAGCCTCGGGGAGGTGCGGCGGGGGGGCCTCGGCCGGGCCGGTTTCCTCCTCGGGGCGTCCGTCGCGGGCGAAGAGCCGCCGCCGTTCTTCGAGGCGTGCCTCGAAGTCGAGGGCGGCGGCGCGGACGGCGGCGACGATGCGGTGGACACGCGAGGGCCGTCCTCCGCGCTCGCGCAGCAGGAGGTCGAACGGCCGCCGACTCTGGCGGACCCGGGCCGCCTCGCCGCGGGGCGCCTCGGCGGGGTCGAAGGCATAGACGCGCGAACAGTAGGCCGCCGCGTAGTGCAGCAGCTTGGCCTCGTAGCGCGTCCACTCGCGCTCCTGCGCGGCCCGCCGTTCCCGGGCCTCGCGCTCCCGCTCCTCGCGCCGGGCCTTGCGCTCCAGGTACGCCTCGCGGCGGAGACGGAGGATCTCGGCGTGGCGCCGGTCCAGCGGTTCGAAGGCGGCCTGCAGGCGGGCGCGGACCTCGCGCGGCAGGAGCAGGCCGCGGAACGCCTCGATCACCTTGCGCCGGGCGCTGGAGGCGATGGCCAGCCGCTCCTTCGGAGCGTCGGGGTCCACGTCGGCCAGCGCCGCGCGCAGACCGAGCAGCAGGCCTTCGACCTGCGCCTGGGCGTCGCGCGCCGCGGCGTCGCGCTGGCGGTACTTGGCGGCGAGCCTGCGGCGGGCCTGGTCGAAGCGGGCCAGCGCCTCGCGGGCCTTGCTGCGGTCGGCGCCCGCGTCAAGGAGCTCCTGGACGCGCTGGCGCGCGGCCTGGACGACGTCGGCCTTCTCGCGGCCGCGTTCGAGCGGGTCGTAGGCGTCGACGGCGGCGACGAACTCCTCCACCGCGGGGAGAAGCGCCATCGCGTGGGCGGCGCTGGCCTCCCGCTGTTCGGCCAGCCGTCGATCGCGTTCGCGGCGGCGATCCTCCACCGCGCGGGCCAGCTCATCGAGCGTGCGCTGGAGAGTCCGGGCGGACCCGCGCGGCAGGCGACCCATCCGCTGATCGTGCCGGAGCCGCCCGCGCAGCGCCCCGACGGCGTCGCGCGCCGCGGCGAACGACTCCGCGGGCGACTCGACGGTCAGGGCCTCCGTCTGCGCGCGCAGCCGATCCAGCCCGTCTCGCAACGCCCGCTCGGTCTCGGCTTGCAGAGCGGCGAGCGCGGCGGGATCGGGACGGTTGGCGGAGGGGGGTGCGGGCATGGCGCAGGTCGCGGCGGGCGGGCTAGTTCTTGAGGACACCGAGTTCCTTGCCGACCTTGGTGAAGGCGGCGATGGCACGATCGAGATGCTTCTTCTCGTGAGCGGCGGAGAGCTGGACGCGGATGCGCGCCTGGCCCTTCGGCACGACCGGGTAGAAGAAGCCGATCACGTAGATCCCCTCGCGAAGCAGGGCGTCGGCGAACTTCTGTGCGAGCGGCGCGTCGTAGAGCATGATCGGGACGATCGGGTGCACGCCGGGCTTGATGTCGAAGCCGGCCTTGGTCATGTTCTCGCGGAAGTACTTGGTGTTCCACTCGAGCTTGTCGCGCAGCTCGGTCGTCTCCGACAACAGGTCGAACACCGCGATCGTGGCGTAGACCACGGCGGAGGAGACGGTGTTGGAGAAGAGGTAGGGGCGCGAGCGCTGGCGGAGCAGCTCGATGATCTCCTTGCGGCCCGACGTGAAGCCGCCGGAGGCGCCGCCCAGGGCCTTGCCGAACGTGCCGGTGATGATGTCGACCCGGCCCATCACGTTGTTGTACTCGTGGCTGCCGCGGCCGTGCTTGCCGAGGAAGCCCGTGGCGTGGGCGTCATCGACCTGGACCAGTGCGTCGTACTTCTCGGCGAGGTCGCAGATCTGGTCGAGCTTGGCGATGTCGCCGTCCATCGAGAAGGCGCCGTCCGTGGAGATCATCCGGAACTTGGCGTTCTGGGTCTGCTTGAGCTTGTCCTCCAGGTCGTTCATGTCGGCGTGGTTGTAGATGTAACGGGCGGCCTTGCAGAGGCGGATGCCGTCGATGATCGAGGCGTGGTTGAGCTGGTCGGTGATGATGGCGCAGTCTTTGTCGAGCAGCGGTTCGAAAACGCCGCCGTTGGCGTCGAAGCAGGACGAATAGAGGATCGTGTCCTCGGTGCCGAGGAACCGGGAAACCTTCTGCTCCAGCTCCTTGTGGATGTCCTGGGTGCCGCAGATGAAGCGCACCGAGCTCATCCCGTAGCCCCACTTGTCGAGCCCCTCGTGGGCGGCCTGGACGACCTTGGGGTGGGAGGACAGGCCGAGGTAGTTGTTGGCGCAGAAGTTGATCACCTCCTCGCCGGTCTTGACCCGGATGTCCGCGGCCTGGGGCGTCATGATGATCCGCTCGGACTTGTACAGTCCCTGCTCCCGGATGCTCCGGAGCTCGCTCTGCAGCCAGTCCTTGATCTTGCCGTACATCGGTCGTCCCTCCTTGTCCCCCGCCGATCCGCGCGCGTCCCGCGCGGCCCCGGGCTGCGGCGCCCTGCGGGCGCCGTGCGTCCAACCATTACTTCATCCCCAGTCGCCGGCGCGCCGCCTCCAGCTCGGTCGGGTCGGGGAACAGCACGACCTTGGCCGAGGTGCGCGGCCGGGTGGTCATCGCTCCGAAGCCCTTGGCGTAGTCCTCCAGCGCGAACAGATGCGTGATCACCGGCGAGACATCGAGCCGCCCCGCCGCCAGCAGGTTGCGATTGCGGTACCAGGTGTCGAACAGCTTGCGGCCATTGATGCCGTGGACCTGGCACCCCTTGAAGACGATGCCGGCGTTGTAGTCGACCGGCAGCGGCGACTGCGCCGCGATGCCAAACGCTGTCACCCGTCCGGCCTTGCGCACCATCCGGAAGCAATCGACGATCGACTCCTGCGAACCGACCATCTCGAGCGCGATATCGACGCCGTTGCCGCCGGTGTGGTCGCGCACGAACTGGTAGCGCTCGTCGGCGGTGGTCTTGTTGGCGTACAGCAGGTGGTCGGCGCCGAGTTTCCGGCCGATCTCCATGTTGAACTCGTACTTGCCGATCAGGATGATCTTGGCCACGCCGCAGGCGCGGGCGACGGCGACGGCGAAGAGGGAGATCGGGCCGTCGCCGGTGATCACCATCGTCTTGCCCGCGACGTCGGCGTCCTCGCCCAGCACGGCGTAGCAGGCGTTCCCCAGCGGCTCCTGGATCGTGGCCAGTTCCGGCGGGATGCTCTTGTCGTTGACCCACGCCACCGACTCGGGCACCGCGAAGTACTCGGCGAAGGCCCCGTCGCAATCGACCCCCAGGATCTTCATGTGCTCGCCGACATGGAAGCTGCCGAGCAGCGCGGTCAGGTCGCCGGGGTCGTAGATGTGGGTTTCGGCCGAGATCGAATCGCCGACCTTGATCCGCTTGACGTGCGCCCCGACCTCCACCACCTCGCCCGCCACCTCGTGGCCCAGCGTCTGGGGCAGGCGCTTCTCGCCGATCCGGCCCTGGGCCCACGGGTCCCATTTCCAGATGTGGACGTCGGTGCCGCAGATCGAAGTCGCGCGGACCTTGACCAGAACCCAGTCCGGCGGGATCTTCGGCAGCGGCACTTCCTGCCAGGAGGCCCCTTCCTTCGGCTCGAGCTTGCGAACGGCCTTCATCGTCTCTGCCATGCTGGTCCTCGCTGCCGCCGCGCCATCCGGCGGCGATCCCCGGGGTGCGCGGCAACCGGGGCTCCCGGACTGCCGTCAGAACATCGCAGCGACGCTGGCGAACACGTCGAAAATCGTCGTCTCCTGCACCCGGAACCGGTTGCCCGGCGCGTCGATCACCTCGCGCGTCATCGGGTTGTACGGCGCCCCACCCACCGTGCACGTCCCGCTCACCTCGGAGTTGCACTCGTCGGTGAACGTGATGTAGTGCTCCTGGTCGTGGGCGAACCCGACGCCCGCCGCGAACTTCACGTACTTCGCCGCCTGCACCAGGAACGTCAGCCGTCCGGCGAACGTGCCGTAGTTTTCGACGTCGGTCATCCCGCTCCAGGCGTATAACTCGTCGCGACCGTACTGGCTGTTCCAGCACGGCGTCGCCGGGTTGTCCGGCGTCTCGCACCCCGGCCCGCTGTTCCCGTCGTAGGTCAGGCGGGCGTCGGTGGACGTCCCGAGCGCGTCGAACAGCTCGCTGTAGTCGCGCCCCTCGCTGTGGAACGTCCCGGATATCTCGATCCCGATCAAGAATTTCTGGAACCGCGCCAGGTTCTCCCACGGAATGATGTCCAGGCCGAACAGGAGCGTCCCCTCCACCGGCGGCATCGTGTTGATCTGGCCTTCGAGCGGCGCGTCGAAGTGGTGGTAGGTGTCGTATTTCGGGATGCCGACCTTGACAAACAACCCCGAATACGGCTCGACCCAGCGGAAACGGCGCGACAACGCCGTCCCGAACCGGATGTCGTTCACCCCCTTGCTCATCCCCCCGTCGTTGCCATCGCCCGACTCGGCCGGGGTGAGCGTCGGGCCGATGCCGAACCGCCCCTCCGCGTTGAGCACCCAGGTCGGCTCGGTCGGGTCCCGCTCCTGGTTGAACGGCGCGTAGGAGAACCCCACCGCGAACCAATCGATCCCCGATCGTTCCGGTGAGGAGAACGGCAGGTCGAACAGGCCACCGAGGATCGCGTCGACATCGGCGTGGTTCGTCCCCTCTTCGTAGTCGAGGTCGCGGGTGTCGGACAGGATCAGCGGCCAGCGCGTATAGAAGTGGAGGTCATGATACAGGCCGATGGTCAGCAGCAGGTCCAGCGTGTGCGAGATCTGCGTGTAGCGGGCGATGTCGACGTAGTCGACGAACTCGGTTCCGGCGCCGTCGTCGCGCTGGCAGAACGTCGGATTCCGGCACTCGCGGACGATCTTGGCCCGGCGGAGGCTGCGCTGATAGGCGACGGAGAGACTGATGTCGAACGGGTCGTCGCCGTCGGCGGCGTCCAGGACGTCGACCAGCTCGGCCGGCGACGTGAAGTGGACGAAATCCCAGACTGCCCGCTCGGCCGCTGCCGGCTCCGCCGCCCGTTCGGTCGTCTCCTCTTCTCCGCTCGCCCGGCGCGACTGCGCGCTGGCCGGCGGGGTCCAGGCCAGCCCCAGCAGCGCCGCGAGCCCGCACGCCGACCCGCAGAACCTCTGCATGATGTCGCATCTCATGGCGGGCACGCTACCAGCGACCGGTTCCGGGTGTCAAGGACGCTCGCCGTCCGAACCTCCTGGTTCCGCCCGGTTCCGACTCGGATCCGGGCCCTCCGGTGCGCGCGTTCCGTTTTCACCGGGCGGCACCCCGCCCCCCAGCAGCGCCTCGACCCGCCCCCGCCACCGCTGCAGGCCGCTGGCCGCGTGCAGCGTCCACGGCGCGGTGGTCGTCACCCCGGTTGCGCCGATCACCATCTCGAGCCGGAACCAGCGGTGGGCGACCGCCCGTTCGGCCTCCAGGCTCCGCCGCGCGCTCTCCCGCAGCGCCTCCCGCACCGTATCCCGCTCTGTCGGCGGCCGGTCGCGCCGCTCCAGTTCCGCCAGCAACCGCCGGTTCTCCGCGCGCGCCGCTTCCAGCGCCTCGAGGTCGTCGCCGAGTCCGCGCGCCAGCGCCAGCACCGTCGCCGGACGGTCGTCCGCCGTCGCCACCGTCCGCGCCTCCAGCTCGACACGTGCCTCTTCCACCGATGCTTCCGGCGCCGCCGTGCCGGGCTCCCACGTCAGCGGCCGGCTCGTCGCCGGCAACGTCGAGGGTCCCAGGACGTGGAGGAGGCCGCGGACCAGCGGCGTCTCGCCCCCGAGGCCGTCCACGAGCCGCGGCGGTCGCTCTTCGGAGGCGTCGGGCGCCAGAAACAGCAGCCCGCGGCCCCCGGCCGCGATCCGGGCGACAAACCGGCCAGCAAGCGGCTCGATGGCTCCGGCCGGCGTGAACAGCCGCAACGGCCCCCCGCGCGGCGGTACCTCGGACGCCGTGAGTCCGCCCTGCGACAGGCCCAGGTCGGCGGGGCGCTGCAGGCCGAGGATCAGTCTCGAGCCGGGCCAGAGGCGGAGGCGCCGCCCGTCGATCAGGGTCAGGTCGGCCGCCTCGTCCGGCGGCGTTTCGAGGAGGTCGCGGGCATACAGCGGCGTTCCGGGGCCGATTCCGCCCTCCGGCGCCGCCGGCGCATCCGGCCGCCGCGCCAGGCGGCAGCCCCGGCAGGCGTCGAGGGTTCCGACGCGGGAGGGGACGGCGGCGCCCCGTACGACGAGCGGGGGAACGTCGGTCGGACCGGCAGTCGGAGCGACGTCGGGAACGGCCCCGTCCGTTTTTCCGAGGACGGCGTCCGCCGAGGAGGCGTCGGCCACGGAGGCTGCGGAGGAAGGCGGTTGGCGCCGATCAACCCGCGGGCTGCGGCAGCCGGTGGCGACGGCGACGGTGGCGAGGGCCGCCCACAGCGCGACAACGGCGGGCGGCGCCGCGCCGCCGCGGATGGGACCGGCCGCCGTCATGTCTTCGGCGGCTTCCCCGCGGCCGGGCAAGGTCCGGTCGCTCGCCGGGAGGCGGTGTCGGGCGGGGTCATGTCGCCGGCTTCCTGACCGGAGGCGGAAGACTCGTGCCCGGCGGGCGCGCGGCGGGTGGGGAAAGGGTGGCGCCGAGCGCACGGCCCGGCGTCGACATCGGCGCGGCCCCCGGCGCCCGAACGACCGGCGGCGGGCCGCCGAAAACATCGGCTGGGTCGATCGCCTCGACGGGGATCTCCGTCGCCATCGCCTCGCGCGCCTCCGCCAGGTCGCGGTTGGTGATGCGAAGGCGGGCCGAGAGCACCTGGAGCATGTTCCACAGGACCTTCTTGGCCAGTTCGTTCTCGCGGCGGATCAGTTGGAAAAACGTCTTCCGGTCCAGGCGCAGGAGCAGGGCGTCCTCCAGCGTGCTGATCGACGCGGAGCGCGGTGCCTGGTCGATCAGCGCCATCTCGCCGAAGAACTCACCGGGGCCGAGGCGGGCGAGTTCGGCGTCGCCGCGGTGGACCCGGACGGTGCCGCCGAGCAGCAGGAACAGGTCGTCGCCCGGGGTTCCCTCGCGGAAAATCATCCTGCCCTTGGGAACGCGGACGGTCTCCATCTTCACGAAGACCTTGAGCAGCTCGGCGTAGCCGAGGAATCGGAAGAACGGCATCCTGGCGAGCGCTTCCATGCGGAAGTTGAGCTCGCGGAAACGTTCCTCGGCCACTCCCTCCACATCGACGATCCGCACCACGATCGAGGTAATGTTGTCCTTGCCGCCGCGCTCGTTGGCCATCTCGATCAGGCGAGGCGGGATGGTCTTGACGTCCTCCTGGCTCATGTAGGCCGGGAGCTCCCGCGATTCGAGGTAGGCGGTCAGGCCGTCGGAGGCGAGGAGGAACTGGTCGCCGGGAAGGACGGGAAACACCAGGGTGTCGACCTCGACGCCTTCGTAGACGCCCACCGCGCGGGTCACGGCGTTCTGGAACTCGACCTTCGGCGCGTCCTCGGGCTTGAGGCGTCCCTCCTGAATCAGGGCGTTGACGAGGGAGTGGTCTTCGGTGAGCTGCTGCACCTCGCCCATGCGGAGCAGGTAGATCCGCGAGTCGCCGACGTGGGCGATGTAGCCGAAGTGACTTCCGAGCAGCAGGGCGGAGAGGGTGGTGCCCATCCCGCGCTTGGACTCGTCGGCCTGGGCGGCGAGCCAGATCTCGCGCGAGGCGTGGTTCACGGCATCCTCGAGCAGCGACAGGACGCGGCGCTGGGCTTCCTCGAGGCCGGCGCTTTCCGCCGTCAGGCCGCGGGCCAGCTCGACCACGTCGCGGTGCGCGCCGAGGTAAGCGCGGAGGGTCTGGACGGCGAGCGTGGAGGCGACTTCGCCGGCGGCGTGGCCGCCCATGCCGTCCGCGACGGCGAACAGTCCGAGGTTGCGGTCGACGAGGAAGTTGTCCTCGTTGTGGTCGCGGACGCGCCCCACGTCGGTGGCCGCCCAGAACGCCACCTGATCCTCCGGCAGCATGGTCGGGGTGCTCATGCGTTTCCTCCCGCGCCCCGCGTTCCGGATCGGCCGGCGCTCCCCCGCGTCCGTTTCCTCCGCCCGCGCGGCGCCGTGCATCCTAAAGCGGACCGATCCGGACGGCAAGGCTCCCGGGGGGTCGGTCGCGCGCGGTGCAGGACGCGAGGCGTTTTCCGGGGGCGAACCGGACCGCGCGCGAGGCGCGGAGCCGTGTCGGCCTTGTGCGGAGGTCGGACCGCGGGTAAACTGCGGAGCCGGCGCGGCGAGCCGCGCGGGATGGGGTGCAAGCATGGCGAGCGACGCGGGCGAGATTACCGCCCTGTTGGGCCGCGGCACGGATTTTACCGGCAAGTTGACCTTCGAAGGCACCGTTCGGATCGACGGACGGTTCCAGGGGGAGATCTTCACGGCCAACACGTTGATCATCGGCGAAGGGGCCGAGGTCCGGGCCGAGATCGAGGCGGGGACGCTGATTATCAAGGGCGGCACGGTGATGGGAAACGTCCGCGCCCGGGAACTCGTCGAGATCCACGCGCCCGGTCGGCTGTTCGGCGACATCGAGTCGCCGTCGCTGTTCATCGGGCGCGGCGTGCAGTTCGACGGACGTTGTCAAATGCGCAGCACCGACGGTGCCGAGGAGGGCGCCGCCGCGGGTTGCGCCGAGGCGCCCTCCGCTCGGCGGGTCGAGACCGAACCGGCGTCGCCGGGAAGCGTCCCGCCGGTGGCGGGCCCGGCGCCGCCGCGTCCGCCGATCGCCGCCGACTCGACGTCCGGCGCGCCTCCGCCGCCGTTCCAGGCCTGGCCTCCGGTGCAGATCGTCCCTACGATCCCGGCGCACAAGCGCCGCTGACCCGCCCGCTCCCGCGATGCCCCTGCCGTCCGGGCGGGTGGGGAGGCCTCTGCGGCGTGCGATCTTCCGCACCGGATTCCACAGCCGGTGGTAAGGAAACCCGCCGTGACAACGCAAGAAATCGGCGGTCGCGCGCCCGAGGGCCCGCGGGGCGGATGGCGGCCGCCAGACTTCGCTTGACCTCGCCTCCTCGGTTTGGTACCGGTCGCCGCCGATGACATGCCCTGCCGCCGTGGTGTGGGCGTCTTCCCGATCCATCGTCGACATCGATGCGACGGTGGTGATGCAGGCCGTCCTGTTCCTGCTGAGCTTTCTGGTGCTTCGCGGTCTGGTGTTCAAGCCCCTGCTGCGGGTCATTGATGAGCGGCGGCGGCGGACGCAGGGGTTGCGGGAGGAGGCGAGGGCGCTGGAGGCGGAGGCCGAGGCACGCCTCAAGGCGCTCCAGCACGCCGCGGCGAGCACGAAGGCCGAGACGGCGGCGGAGCGCGAACGACTGCGGCGGGAGGCGAAGCAGCAGGAATACGAGATCCTGAAGCAGGCGAAGGACGAAGCGGCGGCGGTCGCCGAGGCGGCCCGCCGGGCGGTGGCGGCCAAGCGGGCGGAGGCGGAGCGCCTGGTGGACACGAAGGCGCACGGGCTGGCCGAAGCGATCGTCGGTCGGCTGGCCGGGCGACCGCTGTAGTCTCGAGAGTCTCCTTCGGCCGTGCCGCGGGATCAGGGGTGCGACGGTGCAGAACGATTCTCGGTTCATCTCCCGACCTTGTTTCTCCGAGGGATCCGGGAGGGAACGGTGCGGCGTGGGGAGCCTCGCCCACGACGATGGATGGCGAGCGGGAGACGGTCGTTCCGGCGAGGGCGCGCCGACCGGCGCCTTGCGGGCGGCCGGGCGGGTCGACCCGTGGAGAGGTTGGCGTCGGTGGACTCGGCTCCCGGCGGCCCTGGGCGCCGCGATGGTGCTGGCGGTGTCCGTTCCGGCCGGGGCCTCCGAGCCGGTCGCGGCGTCGGCCGGGGAGCACGCGGGCGAGCATCATGGCGCTCCGACGCTGAACTGGTTCGACTTCACCAATCGGCACACCGCGCCGGTGCTGGCGCTGGTCATCAACTTCGCGATCGTGGTCTGCGTGCTGGCCCTCGTGGGCCGGTGGCGGCTACGCGACTTTCTTTCCGAGCGGCAGCGGAAGGTGCAGGAGGAGGTGGACGCCGCGTGGGAGGAGAAGCTCCGCAGTGAGGGCAAGCTGCGGGGTCTGGAGGCCCGCGCCGCGCATCTTGACGAGGAGCTCCAGACGTTGCGCGAGGACCTGCTGCGGATCGGCCACGACGAACGGGAACGGTTGTTGCGGGATGCCCGGGAGCGGGCGGAGAAGATCCGTCGCGAGGCGGAGGCGGCGGCGCGGGAGGCGGAACGACGGGCGCTGGCCGAGATCCGCCGCCGCATCGTCGACCGGGCGCTGGAGGAGGCGCGGGCGTCGCTGCGGCAGCGGCTGACGGCGGCGGATCATTCGCGCCTGGCGGAGGAGTTCCTCCGGAGCGTGTCGGCGCCGGAGGTGCGGTCCTGATGACCGCCGGTTCGGTCCCCGTCCGGTATGCCCGGGCGCTGCTGGCGTTGGCCGAGGAACGGGGGAATCTGCCGGCGCTGCAGCGCGAGTGGAAGGACCTCGGCGACGCGCTGGCCGACAACCCCGCGTTGGGGCCGGCGCTCTCCAATCCGCAGGTACCGCTTGCGCGCCGCGAGGCGCTGCTGCACCACCTGCTCGACCGCCTCTCCGCCTCGCCCGTCACCCGGGCGGCGGCCTGCCTCATGCTGCGGAAGGGTCGCGGGATGCTGCTGCCCGACGTGGCGCGGGCGTTCGAGCGGATGGTGGAGGAGCGGACGGGGCGGGCGAAGGCGGTCGTGACGACGGCGACGCCGATGAGCGAGGACTTTCACCGGCGGCTGCAGGAACGGCTGGAACGGATTTCGGGGCGCAAGCTGACGGTGGAGCGGAGGGTCGATCCCGAGATCCTGGGCGGCGTGATCGCCCAGGTGGGGAACCTGCTCTACGACGGGTCGCTGCGGGCGGCGTTGGAGCGGCTGCGCGAGCGGTTGGCGGAGGGGTCCGAAGCGGCGCCGGGCCTGTGAGGGGGCGGCGGAGGAACCGATGCAGCTGAGGGTCGAGGAAGTCTCCCGGATCATCCGGAAGCAGATCGAGGAATTCGACCGGGGGGTCGAGGTCGCCGAGACCGGAACGGTGCTGCAGGTCGGCGACGGCATCGCCCGCGTCTACGGCCTGGACAACGCGATGGCCGGTGAGCTGGTCGAGTTTCCGCACCGCGTCACCGGCATGGTGCTCAACCTCGAGGAGGACAACGTCGGGGTCGTGTTGTTCGGGGAGGACCGGCAGATCAAGGAGGGCGACCTGGTGCGCCGCACGGGGCGCATCGCCGACGTCCCGGTCGGGATGGCGGTCGTCGGCCGCGTGGTCAACGCCCTCGGCGAACCGATCGACGGGCAGGGTCCCATCGAGGCGAAGGAGCGCCGTCGCGTGGAGCTCAAGGCGCCCGGCATCGTGCTCCGCCAGCCGGTCAAGGAGCCGCTGCAAACGGGTCTCAAGGCGATCGATGCGCTGATTCCGATCGGGCGTGGCCAGCGCGAGCTGATCCTTGGCGACCGCCAGACCGGCAAGACCGCGATCGCGGTCGATACGATCCTCAACCAGCGCGGGCAGGACGTCTTCTGCATCTACGTCGCGATCGGCCAGAAGCAGTCGACCGTGGCCCAGGTGGTCGACAAGCTGCGGACGGCCGGCGCGATGGAGTACACCACGGTCGTCTGCGCCGGCGCCTCGGAGATGGCGCCGCTGCTGTTCCTCGCGCCCTACGCCGGTTGCGCGATGGGCGAGTGGTTCCGCGACAGTGGCCGGCATGCTCTGGTGGTCTACGACGATCTCTCCAAGCACGCGGTGGCCTACCGCCAGCTCTCGCTGCTTCTGCGGCGGCCGCCGGGCCGCGAGGCATACCCGGGTGACGTGTTCAACCTCCACAGCCGGCTGCTCGAACGCGCGGCGAAGATGAGTGACGAACGGGGGGGCGGCTCGCTGACCGCCCTGCCGATTATCGAGACCCAGGCGGGGGACGTGTCGGCCTACATCCCGACCAACGTGATTTCGATCACCGACGGACAGATCTTCCTCGAGACCGATCTGTTCTTCGCCGGCGTCCGACCGGCGGTCAACGTCGGCATTTCCGTCTCGCGCGTGGGCGGCAACGCGCAGATCAAGGCGATGAAGCAGATCGCGGGCACGCTGCGCATCGAGCTGGCGCAGTACCGGGAGATGGCCGCCTTCGCCCAGTTCGCCAGCGACCTCGATGCCGCAACCCAGAAGCAGCTTGCCCGCGGCGAGCGTCTCGTCGAGCTGCTCAAGCAGGACCAGTACGTGCCGATGCCGGTGGCCAAGCAGGTCCTCCTCCTCTATGCCGGCACCCGCGGCTACCTCGACGCCTACCCCACGTCGGCCGTCCGGCGCTACGAGAAGGACCTGCTGGCGTTCGTCGACGCGAAGTTTCCCGAGGTGCTGGCGATGATCCAGGAGAAGCGGGCCCTGACCCCGGATGTGGAGGCCAGGATCCGGGAGGTGCTCGACGCCTTCCGGGAGAAGTTCTCCGCGGAGGGTGCGTAGGCGCGGGCGGGAGGCAGGCGTGCCGAACCTCAAGGACATCCGCCGTCGCATCGCCTCGGTGCGCTCGACGCAGAAGATCACCCGCGCGATGAAGATGGTCGCCGGGGCTCGCCTGCGGCGCGCGCAGCAGAACATCGAGCAGCTCCGGCCGTACGCCCGGCGCACGATGGAGGTGTTGTCGGCGATCGCGGGCCGGACCGAGCAGACCGACCACCCGCTGCTGGCGCGCCGCGAGCCGCCCGCCAAGGTCCTGCTGGTCGTGCTCACCTCGGACCGCGGCCTCTGCGGCGGCTTCAACGCGAACATCAACCGCACCGCCGAGAAGGAGGCCAAGGCCCGCGCGTCGGCGAACGGCGAGGTAGTCCTGGACGTGATTGGTCGCAAGGGCCGCGATTACCTGCGCCGCCGGCCGGTGCAGATCCGGGGCGTGCGGACCGGCGTCTTCGAGAAGCTCGACTACGCCAAGGCCGCCGAGATCGGCCGCAGCATCGTGCGCGAGTACACCGCGGGCGGGTTCGACGCGGTGTTCCTGATCTACAACGAGTTCAAGTCCGTGATGACCCAGCGCGTCGTCGTCGAACAACTGCTGCCGATCCGGCCCGAGGACACGGCCGGGGACCGTCAGGCCCGCGAGTTCATCTTCGAGCCAAGCAAGCAGGCGCTGCTCGAACGCCTGCCGCAGATGTACGTCGAGATCGAGGTCTACCGGGCGCTGCTGGAAAGCGTGGCCAGCGAGCTGGGCGCGCGGATGACCGCCATGGACAACGCCACGAAGAACGCCGAGGACTTGATCCGCTCCCTGACCCTGCAGGCCAACCGCGCGCGCCAGGCTGGCATCACCAAGGAGCTGCTCGAGGTGGTGGCGGGCGCCGCGGGGCTGATGAAGTAGCGACGGACGAGAGGTACGACGATGAGCACCCAGCAACCCCCGGTCCCGCCCCGCGTGGCCCCGCCCCCCGGCGCCATGCGGCCCCCGCCGGCCGCTCCTGCGCCGTCCCCGCCGGCCGTTCCGCCGCCCGCCGCCTCGGGGTTCGTCGGCGGCGAGCGCCCGCTCGGCAAGGTGGTGCAGGTGATCGGCCCGGCGGTCGACGTGTACTTCGAGAGCGGCGACCTGCCGGAAATCTACACGGCGCTCAAGGTCACCAACCCCGGCATCTCCGACAAGCCCTGGAACCTGGTGCTCGAGGTCGCCCAGCATCTCGGCGAGCGCACCGTGCGCACGATCGCGATGGATTCCTCCGACGGCCTGTCCCGCGGCCTGCCGGTGCTCAACACCGGCGCGCCGATCCAGATGCCCGTCGGCACCGGCACCCTCGGCCGGATCCTCAACGTGATCGGCGAGCCGGTCGACGAGCGCGGCCCGGTGACGGCCGACAAGTACTACCCGATCCACCGCCCCCCGCCGCCATTCGTCGATCAGAACGTCAAGGTCGAGATGTTCGAAACCGGGATCAAGGTCGTCGACCTGCTGGCCCCCTACCGCCGCGGCGGCAAGATCGGCCTGTTCGGCGGTGCCGGGGTCGGGAAGACGGTCCTGATCATGGAGCTCATCAACAACGTCGCCAAGCAGCATGGCGGCGTGTCGGTTTTCGGCGGGGTCGGCGAGCGCACCCGCGAGGGGAACGACCTGTACCGCGAGATGCACGAGTCGAAGCTCCAGGATGGTTCCCCCGTCATCTCCAAGACCGCGCTGATCTACGGCCAGATGAACGAGCCGCCGGGCGCCCGCCTCCGCGTGGCGCTCTCCGCGCTCACCGTCGCCGAGTACTTCCGCGACGAGCTGGGCCAGGACGTCCTGCTGTTCATCGACAACATCTTCCGCTTCACCCAGGCCGGCTCGGAGGTCTCTGCGCTGCTCGGCCGCATGCCTTCCGCGGTCGGCTACCAACCGAACCTGGCCACCGAGATGGGCGAGCTCCAGGAGCGGATCACGTCGACCAAGAAGGGCTCGATCACCTCGGTCCAGGCGATCTACGTTCCCGCCGACGACCTGACCGACCCGGCCCCCGCGACGGCGTTCTCGCACCTCGACGCCACCACCGTCCTCTCGCGCCGCATCGCCGAGCTCGGCATCTACCCCGCCGTCGACCCCCTCGACTCCACCTCCACCCTCCTCGACCCCCGCATCCTCGGCCATGAACACTACGACGTGGCGCGGCGGACCCAGGCCGTGCTGCAGCGCTACAAGGACCTGCAGGACATCATCGCGATTCTCGGGATGGACGAGCTGTCCGAGGACGACAAGCGGATCGTCTCCCGCGCCCGCAAGATCCAGCGCTTCCTCTCGCAGCCGTTCCACGTTGCCGAACAGTTCACCGGCCTGGCGGGCCGCTACGTCCCCGTCCGCGACACGGTCCGCAGCTTCCAGCGCATCCTCGACGGCGAGATGGACGAAATTCCCGAGCAGGCCTTCTTCATGGTGGGCGGCATCGAGGAGGTCCTCGAGCGGGCCGAGAAGATGAAGAAGGAAGGGTGAGGACGACTGGGCGATGCCGTTGACGCTGGAAATCGTGACGCCGACCCGGCTCGTGCTGCGCAAGACGGTCGAGTCGTTCACCGGGCCGGGCCGGCTGGGCGAGTTCGGCGTCCTCCCGGGCCACCGCCCCCTCCTCGCCGCCCTCCGCTCGGGCCTCGCCCGCTACGTCGAGAACGGCCGGGAACACCGCCTGGCCATCGGCCCCGGTTTCGCCGAGCTGGACAACGACCGGATCATCATCCTCACCGAGGCGGCGTTCGAGCCCGAGCGGCTGGAGTCGCCGGAGGAGCGCGAGGAAGCGCGCCGGAGTGCCGCGGAAGACCGCGACCGGGCCGACGCCGCTCTCCGCTCCTGGACCGGCCCCGTGACGGCCGGCGAGTTCGAGGAGAACGTGCTCGCTCTCGAGTGGGCCCGCGCCCGCCTCGCCGCTCTCGGCGAGTAGCCCCCTTCCCCCCCTCTCGACGCGGCGGGAATCCTTCCCAGGAAGCATGTTCGCCGAGGAAGCCCCCTTCCCTCCCCTCTCGACGCGGCGAGAATCCGGACCCGGGGACGGCGATCGGCGGGCCGCGATCTTGGCGGACGCGGCCGGAAGCGGGGCCGCGCGCCCTGCGAGCACGGCAATCGGCGGCGGGAGGGGCGGCGCGCCTTGACGGCGGTGGCCGGCTCCCGGCAAGCTGCGGGCGATGCGCATCCTCCCGGTGATTCGCTGGGCCCCCGTTCTCCTGGCGCTCGGCCTGTCCCATGCGGCCTGCCGGCGGCCGACGACGAGCGCGACGGCGGACAGGGGCGAGTCCGCGGCGGCGGGCGTCGAGGCAGCGGCCTTCGCGGACGCCTCCGCGCCTGGCGACGGGGGCGGCGACGGGCGGGCCGCAACGGCGGACGGGCCGGCCGGGGACCCGGGCGAGGCGGTCGCCGGTTGTCCGGCGGGTACGGCGCCGATCGAAGGGATGCCGGCCTGCATCGATCGCTGGGAGGCCGCGATCGAGGACGGTCGCGCGTCGGCCCGGCCGGGGCGCCGGCCTGCGGAGCGGACGAGTTGGCGCGAGGCCGACGCGGCGTGCCGGGCGGCCGGGCGCCGTCTGTGCACGCTGGCCGAGTGGGAGGCCGCGTGCGCCGGCGCCGCGGGCCGCAAGTTCCCTTACGGCGACGACTTCGTCGCCGGCCGCTGCCACGACGCCACGTTCGCCGGCAGCGCTGCGCGTCCGGCGGGCAGTCTTTCCGGCTGCGTCACCCCGGAGGGGGTATTCGACTTGTCGGGAAACGTCTGGGAATGGACCGCCGACACGGTGCAGGAGGGGGAGGTCCACGAGTTGCGGGGCGGCGGCTGGGGCAACGACGAGGCGTTGCTGCGCTGCCGGCCGGAAGAGCGCCTTCTGCAACCACCCGACGAGCCGCACACGGCGTACGGGTTCCGCTGTTGCGTCGACCGCCCGATTCCGTGAGCGGCCGGCATCGTCTCGCTGGCCTGCCCTCCCCGCGCGGCACGCCTTCCTGCCTCGCCGGCCCGGGGCAACGTGCCGCCGGAAAAGACGGGCGTGCGCGGCGCCTCGAAATGCCGTACACTGAGTCCGGCGGCCGGTGGAAGGCGCGACCAGTTTCCGCCGGCCGGAGGAGGTGGCTGGATGTCGGTCCAGGCGATCCGAGGCGCGGCTTGCGGCGTGGTGATT
>Ga0068707_1000891_pt1 | contig 20558 bp, 15 predicted proteins | sample YNPNPMetaG_FD_66600 | JGI IMG/M metagenome (GOLD analysis project Ga0068707, IMG submission 66600) | Anoxygenic and chlorotrophic microbial mat microbial communities from Yellowstone National Park, USA - YNP NP MetaG | ecosystem: Environmental > Aquatic > Thermal springs > Hot (42-90C) >...
CGCCTGGAGGGGGCGGATCTGCGCAAGGCAAACCTGGAGGGAGCGACGCTGGAGGGGGTGTGGGCGGTGGGAGCGCAGCTGCGCGACGCGCGACTGCGCGAGGTCAACGCGGCGGGGGCCTCCTTTGCCGACGCCGAGCTGTACGGGTGCGACCTCATCATGGCCAACCTGGCGGGGACCGTTTTCACGCGCGCCGACCTCCGGCTCGCCCACCTGATCGGCGCCGATTGCCGTGGCGCCACGTTTTCCTTTGCCGATCTGCGCAAGGCCGATTTCACCCGCGCCATGGTGGGGGGAGCACACTTCTGGGGGGCGCGGCTCAGCGGCACGAAGCTGCCCGCGGCGGCGCTCTACTGGAAGGTGGTCATGGCACTTGCCGCCTTCGTGCTGACGGTGCGGCGCAAGCGCGAGGAGCGGGCGCGCCGGGAGCAGCAGCGGCGCAGCCGTGAGACGGCCAAGCTGGTGCGCGAGCTGGAACGCAAGGATCCGCGCCTGCGCCGTCACCCTCCCCGCCCGTAGCAAGCGGCCCAGCCCCGGGCTGGGGGGTGGTGCCCGCGCAGCCGGTGGCTTTGCTCGGGGTTGCGCGAGCGAGGAGGGTTGGCCTCAGCGCATCACCACCAGCAGCCAGACCGAGGAGAGCACGACGGTGATGAGCATGGGGACGAACGCCACCTTGAGGTAGTACATGAAGGAAATGGGGTGCCCCGCCTTTTCCGCCAGCCCCACCGTCACCACGTTGGCACTGGCCCCCACCATGGTCCCGTTGCCGCCCAGGCACGCCCCCAGCGCCAGCGCCCACCAGAGCACACCGTTCTCGGCGCCGGGAATGCTGGTGGTGAGGTAGGCCACGATGGGCAGCATGGTGGCGGTGAAGGGGATGTTGTCGATGATCGCCGAGGCCAGGGCCGAGACCCAGAGGATCATGAGGATGGCCACGACCACCGACCCTTGGGAGAGGTTGTTGACCCAGTCGGCAATGATCTGGATGAGGCCGGTGTCTTCGGCGCCCGCCACCACCATGAAGAGCGTCATGAAGAAGACCAGTGTCGGCCACTCGATCTCGTGCTCCAGCATTTCCACGATATCCACGCCGCTGATGACCAGGAGGACGCCAGCACCGATGAGGGCGGCGATGGACGGCTCCATGTGCAGGACACCGTGCACGATGAACAGGAAGATGGTGATGGCGAGCACGGCGCCGGCTTTGATGAGGAGCACCTTGTTGGTGATGCGGTACTCGTCGCGCAGGCGGGCGATCAGTGCCCCGGTATCGCTCACCTTGGCTGCCAGGTAGTCCTTCTTGTACCAGTACAGGAAATACACAGCCGTTGCCGCAAGGCCAATGGCGCAGATTGCCGTGAGGTGCGTGACGAAGTCCAGGAAGGTGAGTTTGGCGTAGGAGCCAATCATGATGTTCGGGGGATCGCCGATGAGGGTGGCGGTGCCGCCCACGTTGGAAGCGAAGACTTCGGGCATGAGCAGCGCCACCGGGTTGAGCTTGAGGGTGGTGGCAATCTCGATGGTCACCGGGATGATGAGCAGCATGGTGGTGACGTTGTCCAGGAAGGCGGAGATGACCGCGGTGACGAACATGAGCACGGCCGAAAGGGCGAACACGTTGCCGCGGGCCACCTGGAACGACTTGTACGCCATCCACTGGAAGACGCCGGTTTTCTTGAGCACACCCACGATGATCATCATGGCCATCAGCAGGAAGATGACGTTCATGTCAATGGCCGCGATGGCCTCTTCGAAGGACAGGACGCGGTACGCGGCGTTAAAGGTACCGGCGGTGTACGAAACGAAGAGGAGGACGGCTGCGCCCAGCAGGGCCGCAAGGGTGCGGTGCATCACCTCGGCAGCGATCAGGGCGTACACGGCCACCAGCACCAGGGTGGCAATCCAGAAGGCCGGGGTAATCTGGCGCTTGAGGATAAAGCTGTTGTGGGCGAGGTAAACGGTGCGGCCGTGCCCGTCCACCCGCTCCTTGACGATGTTGGGCAGCACAAGTTTCCCGGAGGGTGCGAAGGAAGGCCGCGTAGCCTCCATTTCCACCCGCGCGGTGGGGAGCGTGTTGGCGGGCAGGATCAGTTCCGCCTCGTACCGGCCCGACTTGGAGGTTGTGACCTCCTCCGAGAGTTCGACCTTGTTACCGTCCACGTAGAAGTCGATGGCCACGTCCTTGACGGGCTTCCCCTGGGTGTTGGTGATGGTGCCGGCCACGACCAGGACATCGGCCGGAGGTTCAGCAGCGGCGGCGCTAGGGAGGACCATCGCCACGAGGGCAAGGAGGGCGACAACGGTGCCGACACGGCCAAGTTTCGTGCGCATGCGATCGTTCCTTTCGACGGGGGAGGCCTGGGAGAAACACTCCGGCAGGGGGCGAGGGCACGATCCGTGCCTGGTGAACGGCCGCCTGCTCGCCTGGGCCACCTGCCTCTGGTCCACCCGCATACCTCCCCCTCAAAGGGCCTTGGGAACTTTCCTTCGAGGGCACCCCAAACCGCCGGGGCCGGTCCGGACAACGGAGGAGGAGGGTACCGTCACCGCGCGCGGGTGTCAAGGCAAAGGGTGACGCCAGCAGCCCTTCCGTTGGGGGTGCCGCGAACGGTGGGGTAGCATGGAGAGGGAGGTTCCATGATCCCTGTACTGGACAGTGCCGGGATGCGGCAGGCGGACCGCATCACCATCGAAGAGTTGGGGTTGCCGAGTCTGGTCCTGATGGAGGCCGCGGCGGAGGCGGTGAGCAGCGCGGTGGCGGAACGCTTTGCCACCGGCGGGCGCATCGTCATTGCCGTGGGGCCGGGGAACAACGGCGGAGACGGTCTCGCCATGGCGCGCCAGCTCCACTGTCGGGGCTTTGCCGTGGAAGCGGTGCTCCTGGTCGCCGCCGCTGCACTACGGGGGGATGCGGCGATGCAGCTGGAGCTGGCCGGGCGCTTTGGGGTGTCGGTGCACGACGGCAGCGAGGAGCTGGGGGTGCTGCTGCACCGCCTGGAAGGGGCAGCGGTGGTGGTCGACGCGCTCTTCGGCACCGGTCTGGAGCGGCCCCTGGCTGGCCGGTGGGTGGAGGTGGTGCGGGCCATCAACAGCTCCGGTTTGCCGGTGGTGGCGGTGGACGTGCCCTCGGGGGTGTCGGGTTCCAGCGCGGCGGTGAGCGGCGAGGCGGTGGAGGCGACGCTCACGGTGACCTTCGGCGCGCTGAAGGTGTGCCACGTGCTGCCTCCAGCCTCCCTGAAGTGCGGGGACGTGGCAGTGGCGGACATTGGCATCCCCCCATGGGTGCTGAGGCAGCTGGCCAGGTGCTGGGTGGTGGAGGGCTCCGATGCGGCCGGCTGGCTCTCGCCCCGGCCTCGGGACGCCCACAAGGGCCACTTCGGTCACCTCGTGGCCGTGGCCGGCCGGTTGGGGCGGGCGGGGGCAGCTGGCCTGCTGGCCCGGGGTGCGGTGGCAGCCGGGGCCGGCTTGGTGAGCGTGGCCACCGCCACGGGGGCAGTCACGCCAGTGCAGGCGGTGGTGCCGGAGGCAATGGTGGACCCACTGCCCGCCGACGCGGACGGGGCGGTGCGGGGAGATGGGCTCGAACCCCTCTTGGCCAAGGCCACGGCCGTTGCCATCGGTCCTGGCCTCGGACTGGGCGAGGGGGCGCGGCGGGCGCTCGAGACGATCCTCGAGCGCTGGAGCGGCCCGCTGGTGCTGGACGCCGACGCCCTCACCCTGCTGGCGGGGCGCCTCGAGCGGTTGACGGGGAGGCAGGCCCCCACCGTCGTGACCCCGCACCCCGCCGAGCTGGGCCGGCTCCTGGGGCGGGAAACGGCTGCGGTGGTGGCGGACCGGTTGGTGGCGGCCGAGGAGGCGGCCAGGCGCAGCGGGGCCACCGTGGTGGCCAAGGGCGCTGGCACGGTGGTGGCGAGCCCTGGGGAGGTGCCGCTCGTCAACCCCACGGGATCCCCAGGGCTGGCGTCGGGCGGTGCGGGGGATGTGCTCACCGGGGTCATCGGCGCGCTGCTCGCCCAGGGCGCCAGCGGGCGGCAGGCGGCCGTCGTGGGGTGCTGGTTGCACGGCCGGGCTGCGGAACTCGCCGCCTCCCAGTACGGCGGGGCTGTCCCCGCCTCGGTGGTGGCGGCTCACCTGGGCATGGCCGAGCGCGAGCTGCGCGAGGGTACCTAATGGCGGGATGGGCAGGCCCAGTGGAGCTTGCCAACGCGGAAGCCACGGAGGCGCTGGGTGCGGCGCTGGCGGCTCGCCTCGTCCCGACGACGCTGCTGCTGTTGGAAGGCCCCCTGGGAGCCGGCAAGACCACCCTGGTGCGCGGGGTGGTGGGGGGGTTGGGGGGCGATCCCAAGGAGGTGTGCTCCCCCACCTTCACACTGCAGGCGGTCTATCCGGTGCCGGCGGGGCGGATCCGCCGCGTGCACCACCTGGACCTGTACCGCCTGCGGGGGTTGCCCCGTGCACCCTGGGAGGAGCTGGGGATCGTGGAGTCCCTGGAAGACCCGGCGGGTGTGACGGCCATCGAGTGGCCGGAGGAGTGGCCGTGGCTGGCAGAAGCTGGTCAGTGGGTGCTGCGTGTCCAGCTGTCCCTCTTCGGCGAGGGGCGGCGGGCGTCGGTGGTGTGGCTCACTGCCCCGCCGCACGAACCAGGGACGGGTGGGTCCGCGGAGCTCAGCGCTTGAAGAAACCGGTGGTGGGCTTCTCGCCGCCCCCCTTGCCGCTGGCCATCAGTTGTTGATTGAGCTCGCGGATGCGTTCGTTTAGCTTCTCCGTGCGGATCTTTGCTTCCTCGGCAGTGCGCTGACTCTCGGCGCGGGTTGCCTCCAGCTGGTTGCGCAGTTCGGCAATGGTGACGTCGGAGCTGCTCATCTGCTGGCGCAGGGCAGCGAGATCCCGTTCCAGCTGGGCGATGAGCTCGTCCTTCTCCTGCATCCGCTGTTTCCAGCGGTCCTCCTGCTCGTCGTACAGCTTCTTCACTTCCATCAGTTCCATGATGTAGGCAAAGTCACCGGGTGACGGTGCCATCTTTCCCTCCTGCTGCGCCTCCTCGATGCCGGGGAACAGCTTGCGCAGCTTCAGCGAGAGGTCCGCGGGATCTCGGGACCGCTCCATGGCCACCTCGTACGAGATCGCGTTGTTGGCGAGGAGCGCCACCAGGCTCTGGTTGGTGCTCTGCATGCGGTAGTAGGCCACGGAGTCCTCGATCTCGTCGTGGATCTCCTTGATCTCGCCGTGCTCGATGTGGCGGGCGATCTTTGGCGAGTTGACGAGGACTTCCACCGCAGGGACCAGCCCCTGGCCATCCCTGCGGGGCAAGAGCTCCATGGAGATGATGGCGCGCAGCACCTGGGCCAACTGGGCGCGGATCTGCTCCTGCTGGTCGGGGGGGAAGGAGTCGATGATGCGGTCGATGGTCTGGCTGGCGCTGTTGGTGTGGAGGGTGGAGAACACGAGGTGACCGGTCTCGGCTGCTGTCACCACCGTGGACATGGTTTCCAAGTCGCGCATCTCCCCCACCATGATGACGTCGGGGTCCTGGCGCATGGTGTTGCGCAACGCTTCCTTGAAGGAGGGGGTGTCGGTCCCCACCTCGCGCTGGGAAACCGTGGCCATGTGGTCGGTGAAGAGGAACTCGATGGGATCCTCGATGGTGACCACGTGGCAGGGGCGGTTGCGGATGATGTCCTGGATGATGGCCGCCAGGGTCGTGGACTTCCCCGAGCCCGTGGGGCCGGTGACCAGGACGAGACCGGCGGGGTAGTCGGCAAAGGTGGCCACCACATCGGGGAGGTTGAGCTCCTGGTAGTCCTTGATCTCAAACGGCACGCGGCGGAACACGGCCGCGATGGAGCCGCGCTGCTGGTAAATGTTGCACCGGAACCGGGCCACTCCGGCCACGCCGTACCCCAGGTCCACCGACTGCTTCTCCTCGAACTTGTGCCGCTGCGCTTCGGTGAGGAGCGGCAGCACCATCTCCTCGATGTTCTGGGGCTTGAGGGGGATGGACTTGATTGGCATCAACTTGCCGCCAATGCGCAAGAGCGGCGGGCGCATGGGCTTCAAGTGCAGGTCCGACGCCCCCTTCTTGGTCATGAACTTGAGGAGATCGTCGAGTCCGAGAGGTCCCTCCATGCTTGGAATCTAACACTGGCGGCAAGGGAGGTCAACGTGAGGGAGAACCGGGCAATGCTATCCTATCCACCCGCGAGCGACGGGAGGAGCTTTGACCAGCAGGACCTTCTACATCACCACGCCGATCTACTACGTCAACGACTTGCCGCACATTGGCCATATCTACACCACGGTGGTGGCGGACGTGGTGGCCCGCTACCAGCGCATGCGCGGCCGCGAGGTCCGCTTTCTCACCGGCACCGACGAGCACGGGCAGAAGATCGTCAAGGCCGCCCTGGCGCAGGGCATCACGCCCGAGGAGCTGGCCAACCGCGTGGTTCGCCGCTACCCGCCGCTCTGGCAGGCGCTGGGCATCACCAACGACGACTTCATCCGCACCACCGAGCCCCGCCATTGGGCCGGGGTGCACGAGATGATCCGCCGCATGGAAGCGCGCGGCGACATCTACAAGGGGAACTACGGGGGGTGGTACTGCGCTGGGTGTGAGGCGTTCTTCCCCCAGACGCAGCTCGTGGAGGGGAAGTGCCCGGAGCAGGGGCACCCCGTGGAGTGGCTGGAGGAGGAGTCCTACTTCTTCCGTCTCTCCGCCTACCAGCAACCTCTGCTCCGCTTCTATCGCGACCATCCGGATTTCATAAGGCCCGAGAGTCGCTACAACGAGGTGGTGCGCTTCGTGGAGGGCGGGCTCAAGGACCTGTCCGTCTCGCGGGTGTCGCTGCCCTGGGGGATCCCCTGGCCGGGCGATCCCCGGCACGTGGTGTACGTGTGGCTCGACGCTCTCACCAACTACATCTCGGCTCTGGGCTTTGGGTCCCAGGACCCCTCCCTGTTCGAGCGCTTCTGGCCAGCGGATCTCCACCTGGTGGGCAAGGACATCCTGCGCTTCCACTGCGTGTACTGGCCCGCCTTCCTGCTGTCGGCGGGGTTGCCGCTGCCGCGGCAGGTGTACGGCCACGGCTGGTGGCTGCGGGACGACAAGAAGATGTCCAAATCCTTCGGCAACGTGGTGCGGCCGGACCACCTCCTGGAGCGGTTCGGAGCGGACCCGTTGCGCTACTTCATGCTGCGCGAGATGACCTTCGGGCAGGACGCCTCGTTCTCCGACGAGGGGTTCCTCCAGCGCTACAACGCCGACCTGGCCAACGGTCTGGGGAACGCTGCGGCCAGGGTTCTGGCCATGACCCGTCGCTACTACTCCGGGACCACCCCGCCGGTGCGGTGCGGTGCCAACGTGCTCGCCGACAAGAGCGGCGAGGTGGTGGCGCGCTACGTGGCGTGCATGGACAGCCTGGAGTTCCACCGCGCGCTGGAGGCGGTGTGGGAGCTCGTGTCAGCGGTGGACGGCTACGTCAACGAGAAGCAACCGTGGGCCATCTTCAAGCTCGAGGGGGGATCCTCGGAGCGCCTGGGGCGGGTGCTGTACAACAGTCTGGAGGCGCTGCGGCTGGCGGCAGCCATGCTCGCGCCGGTCATGCCCACCACCTCCCGACGCCTCCTGGCCCAGATGGGCATCGCCCCCGAGAGTCGAGCGGCGGTGGCGCTCTCTTGGGGGGAGCTGCCGACCCTCGCGCCGCTGGGGGAGGAAGGCGCGCTCTTCCCCCGCGTGGATGTGCAGGAGTTCTTGGCGGAGGTGACCGTGAACGAAACGTCCGAACCTGGTGGCCAAAGTGTGGCGCCACCGCCAGCTGCTCCGGCGGGCGCGGCGGAAGAGCAGATCTCCATCGAGGAGTTTGCCCGGGTCAAACTGGTGGTGGGGCTCATCACCGCTGCGGAACGGATCCCCAAGTCCAAGAAGCTGGTCCGCATGCAGGTGGATCTTGGCGAGGGGAAGCAACGGCAGATCGTGGCGGGCATTGGCACGCGCTACGCACCCGAGCAGCTGGTGGGGAGGCGGGCGGTGTTCGTCGCCAACCTCAAGCCGGCCGTGCTCATGGGTGTCGAGTCCCAGGGGATGGTGCTGGCCGCCTCTGTGGAGGGCGACCCGTTCCTGTTGGGCGTGGACGGCGAGGTGCCCCCCGGTACCGGCGTGAAGTGAGGAGCCGCCGCGGCGGTGGGTCGTGATCGTTCGTCTCCCCTACGGCACCGGTGCGTTGGTGGGGGATCTCCGCGGGCTGCGGTGTTTTCCCTTGAGCCCCGCAGCGCCACGGCACCCTAGCCCAGCCCGCCAGGTGGTGGCCGAGGCGCTGGAGCGCCCCCTGGCCGGCCCGCCCCTGGAGGTGATGGCCAAGGGACGGCGCCGCGTCACCATCCTGGTGCCGGACGCTACGCGGCGGGGGTTCCTGCCGGAGGTGCTCCCCGAGCTCATGGCGCGCCTGGCGGCCGCGGGGGTGCCAGAGGAGGGGATTGCCGTGCTGGTGGCGTGCGGGACCCACCCGCCGGTGAGCGCTGCACAGTGCGCGGCCCTGCTCGGTCCCCTCCCGGCGCGCGTGCGGGTGGCCCAGCACGACAGCCGCGACGATGCCAGCTTGGTGAGCGTGGGGAGGCTTGCTAGCGGCCTGGAGATCCGGCTCAACCGCCTGGTGGTGGAGTGCGATCTTGCAATTTCCGTATCTCTCGTCCAGCACCACTACTTGGCCGGGTTCGGGGGCGGCCCCAAGATGGTGTTTCCCGGCGTCGCCGGCTACCGGGAGATCCAGCGCAACCACGCGCGGGTCATCGACCTGAGCACCTTCCCGCCGCGGCGGCACCCCGCCTGCGAGCCTGGGGTCCGGGAGGGCAACCCGGTGGCGGAGGAGATTGCTGCCGCGGCTGCGTTGCGTCCGGTGGACCTGGCCCTGGTGATGGTCGTTGGGGGGGACGAGAGGCCCGCCTGGGCTGCCTCTGGACCGCTGGAGGCGGTGTTTCCAGCTGCGTGCGGGGTCGTGCGGGAGTGGTACGAGGTGGAGGCGGGCCCCTTCCGCCGCTTGGTGGTATCGGCCAGCGGTGCGCCGGTGGACGACACGCTCATCCAGGCGCACAAAGCCCTGGACGCGGCGTGTCGGTTCGCCGAGGCGGGGGCGGAGGTGCTGTTTGTGGCTGCCTGCGGCGCCGGGGCTGGTTCCCCCGACATGGAGCCGTTCCTCGCTGATCCGCGGCCCGAAGCCATCACCGCCCGTTTGGCCCAAGAGTACGTCCAGTACGGCCACACCACCCTCCGCATCGTGGAGAAGACCGCGCGGGTCCACGTGCTGGCCCGCACCGAACTGGACAGCGAGCTGCTGCAGCGCTTGGGGATGAGGCCGGTGGCGGACGTGGAGGGTGTGTTCGAGCGCTGGCGCGAGGAGGAGGCGGGGGCAGTGGTGGGCGTCATGGCCGGTCCGGCGGTTTTCCCCAAGGTCCCGGCAGGGTGGGGTACCCCTTGAGGGGTGCAAGGCGTCGGGCGCATCGTGCCAACGCTGCGCACCGCTCGCTACGGGCCTGGGTTGGAGCGGGCGAGACCTTGATGTTCGCCACCTTTCCGTCTACCCTCCGCACGCTCCGCTCGCGCGGCTGGAGGCGTGGAGGTGACGATGATCCGTAACTTGGTGCCCAAGCGCTTGTACCTCACCAAGGGGGTTGGTTTCCACAAGGAGAAGCTGCAGTCCTTCGAGCTGGCCCTCCGCGACGCTGGCATTGCCACGCTCAACCTGGTTTCCGTGTCGTCCATCTACCCACCCGGCTGCAAGATCATTTCCCGCAAGAAGGGGGAGGAGGAGCTGCAGCCTGGGCAGATCACCTACGTGGTGATGAGCCGCTGCGAATCGGAGGAGCCCCACCGCATGATCGCCGCTTCGGTGGGCGTAGCCGTCCCATCGGATAAACGCCTGTACGGCTACCTCTCGGAGCACCACGCCTTTGGCCAGACGGAGAAGCAGGCGGGGGACTACGCGGAGGACCTGGCAGCCTCGATGCTAGCCACCACCTTAGGGGTCGAGTTCGACGAGAACCAGTCGTGGGACGAGAAGCGGCAGCTGTGGAAGATCTCCAACAAGATCGTGGTCACCCGCAACATCACCCAGTCGGCAGTGGTCAAGCCGGATGGGCGATGGGCCACCGTGGTGGCTGCGGCCGTGCTCCTCTTTGACTGAGGGAGCGATGCCCCAATGACCGAGGCGCCACGGGGAACGCCGGACCCGGAGGTCCTATACGCGCCCTACCTCTCTTTCCTGGGCGTGCCGGCCGACTGGCACCCGCCGCAGGGGCTGCGAGCGGCGCTCCTGCCACTGCCCTACGACCTCACCACCTCCTACCAACCCGGGGCACGGCGGGGGCCCCTGGCCATTCTCGAGGCCTCCACCCACCTGGAGCTGTTCGATGAGGAGCTGGGGGTGGAGCCGTGGCGGGAGATCGGAGTGGCCACGCTGCCGCCAGTGGTGCCGGACACCAGCGGACCCGCGGCCACCCTGGCCAGGATCCGGCAAATTGCCGGAGAGCTCGTGGCGGATGGCAAGTTCCTCGCAAGCCTCGGGGGCGAGCACTCGGTGACGGCACCGCTGGTGCAGGCGGTGCGCTCCCGTCACCCGCAGCTGGGCGTGCTCCAGCTCGACGCCCACGCCGATCTGCGCGACACCTTCGAAGGTTCGCCTCACAACCACGCCTGCGTCATGCACCGGCTCCTGGACGAAGGCGTGAGGGTGGCCCAGGTGGGGGTTCGCTCCCTCACCCGGGAGGAGAGGGAGCTCATTGCTGCTCGCAGGATCTGCACCGTGTTTGCGGCCGAAGCCGTGGGCTCGCCGGTGGCGACCTGGCTGGAGCGGGTGCTCCAGGCCCTCCCGGAGGAGGTGTACGTCACGGTGGATGTGGACGTGTTCGACCCCTCCGTCATGCCCGCCACCGGCACCCCCGAACCGGGGGGGTTGGACTGGTACCGGGTGCTGGCGGTGCTGCGCGGCGTGGCTCTCGCCAAGCGCATCGTCGGCTTCGACGTGGTGGAGCTTGCCCCCATCCCCGGCCTCGTGGCACCGGATTTTCTCGCCGCCAAGCTGGTGTACAAGCTCTTTGCCTACGCCTTCCTGCTGCGGCACGAAAAGGCAGCTGCGGCGCGAGAGCGCTCAGCCGGCGAGATGCCCCAGGCAGGCGGCGATTCGCTCCGCCTCGGCCACGGTGGAGTCGATGACCTGAGCCACGGTGGGTAGGTCGGAGATCAGCCCCGTGACCTGTCCTACGGGCAACACCCCTCGCTCCACGTCCCCCTCCACAGTTGCCAGCCGGAACGCTTTGAACGCGTTGGCCATGTGCGCGAGCTGGCGGGTCTTCTTCCACCCCGAGGCGAGGGCGCCCAGGGCCAGGCGCAGGTACGGCATCTCGAGCAGCCGCGCCACCTCTCGCCCGTTGAACACGGCCCGCTTGAGGTCCAGCCCGCGGCGCACCGCACGGACTGCCGCCGGGGTGCGCATGATCCGGCAGGGGATGCCGTCGAAGCGGGGCGAGTAGATCGTGTCGTCGCTCTTCTTCTCCCGACACAACTCCTTGAAGCGTTGGTGGAGGGGGCTTTCCTGGGTGGTGGCGAAGCGCGTTCCCATGGCGATCCCCTCCGCGCCTAGGGCGAGGGCGGCCACGAGCCCCCGGCCATCGGCAAATCCCCCAGCAGCAATCACCGGGATCTGCACCGCGTCCACCATGGTGGGGATGAGCACCAGCGAGGTCACCTCGCCGCCGTGGCCTGCCGCCTCGTGCCCGGTGACGAGCAGGGCGTCGGTGCCGTAGGCCGCAGCCGCCCTGGCGTGGACCAGGTTGGTGACGGTGGCGATGACCTTGCCGCCGTAGCGGTGCGCCGCTTCCACGATCCAGTCCCCTTTGCCCATGGAGAAGTTGATCACCGGCACCTGCTCTTCGAGGAGCACCGCCGCGTTGTCACGCCCGCCGGGGAAAAAGAGGGTGGCGTTGGCGCCGAACGGCTTGTCGGTGAGGGAGCGGATCTCGGCCACGGCGGCGCGGGTCTGGCGGGAGCTGAGGGAGCCGGTGGCGAGGATCCCCAGGCCGCCGGCGTTGGACACGGCAGCCACGAGGCGGGGAACGCTGACCCAGCTCATGCCCGAGAGACAGATGGGGTGGCGGATACCGAACAGTTGGGTGATGCGTGTCTGCATGTTCCCTCTCCTCTAACCGTGGAGTTCGTGAGGCGCCAGCGGTCGAACGCTGTCCGGGCTAGCCCGGACCCGCGTCATGATATGCTAACCGCTCGCGCGCGAGCGCGGCGTTTCGAAAAGGGAGAAGAAGATGCGACGAGTCCTGAGCGTGGTGCTGGTTGGCTGGATTTGGGCAGGTTGCGCTGGCTTGGCGGCCGGACAGGAAGCGGCGTGCGAGACGAAGGCCGAGGTGCCGGCGCTTACTGCGTTTCACGAAGTAATCTACCCCCTCTGGCACGAGGCGTGGCCGGAGCGGGATACGGCCAAGATGAAGGAGCTCTTGCCCCAGGTGCAGCAGCACCTGGCAGTGGTGGAGAAGGCGGAACTGCCGGGAATCCTGCGTGACAAGCGGGAAAAGTGGGACGCGGGCCTGCAGCAAATGCGGGAGATCGTGGCTCGGTACGAGCGCGCGGCAAGGGCGGACGATGCGGCGGCGCTGGCCGCTGCCGTGGAGGAGCTCCACGCCGCCTACGAGAGTCTTGTGCGCCTGGTGCGGCCGGTGATGGCGGAGCTGGACGCGTACCACCAGGTGCTCTACCGGCTCTACCACTACGACTGGCCAGCTGGGAAGCTGGATGCCATTCGCCAGGATGCGGCAGCCCTGGAGCAGGCCTGCACCCAACTGGCTGGAGCTGCTGTACCGAAGCGGTTTGCCACCCGCGAAGCCAAGCTGCGGTCGGCCTTCGCCGACCTCTGTGCTGCCACCCGGGAGCTGGTGACGGCAAGTGCCGGTACTGACCTGGGCCAGCTCGGCAGCGTCGTGGAGAAGGTGCACTCGGCCTACCAGGCGGCGGAAGGGGTGTTCGACTAGTTCCTCGCCCCCGCCTCGCTGCGCGGCGCCGGCGCGTCCCCCGTGGCCAGGAGCGCGGCGGCGGTGGCCATGGCCAGGCCCCCATCGGTGACGGTAAAGAGGAGGAAGGCGGGCGGCGAACTGCGAACCACGTGGTCGAAGAGGAAGAGGAACGCGCCCAGACCCTTGGCCAGAACGCCGGCGGCCCAGAAGTAGCCCCGCCGCGAGGTCGGGTCGCGGGCAGCCCACAGGTATCCAGCCGCCAGCGCCAGGGCAAACACGCCGTTGAGCTGGGCGTTGACCAGCGGTTGCGGGGCGGGGAGGCCGAAGAGACTGGCGGTGAGGCGGGGGAAGAGCAGCAGCGGCAACGCCAGGAGGAGGTCGTAGAGCGCGGAGACGAGGGCGATCCAGCGCAGCACCTTGGGGCCATCCATGGCGGGAGTATAGGGGACGCCGCAGGGGTGCGGCAGGAGCGGTGGCGGTAGCATTGCAATGGGTGCCCTGGCAGTGGGCGCAGCCGTGCAGGCGGGGACGGTGAAGGAGCTGGACCTCGCGCAGGGGTCCAGTGGCGACACCACCATCCGCGAACCGGTGTTTGCCGCTCCGGCTGGTTTCTCGTCGGGCGTCGGCTGCATCGAGGGGGGCTACGATCGCCAGGGCCGAATCCTGCGCCAGCTCTCCAAGGGCATGTTTACCCGCGGCGTGAAGGCGGACGTGGATCCGTGCATCGGCCTGGTGGCCACGCTGGCGCAGGCTATGAGGGCGGAGGCGGTGACGATGGGACTGCCGGCAGGCGGACAGAACCCACCTTGTCGGTGACCGGGCGGCTGCACCACATCTTCCTGGAGAGCAAGCAGGTGCCGTACGGTGCCACCCTGGACCTGACGACGAGTTCCAGCCCGCCACCTCGGCGGTCGAGGGCGAGCCGGCCCGCTTCGTCGAGAGCCGGCCGATGGACGCCACCTGGCTGCTGCCCGGGGTGTGGGAGCGGCTGAAGATCGACCGAGATCCCCGCCAGCTCGTCCCTCGAGAGGCAGGACGACGACGAGGAGCGGATCGAGGCGAAGGCGCGGCGCACGGCCAGCGCCAAGGGCACAACGTAGGCAGGCGGCGTTCGCAGGGCCTCTGGCGGTAGGTACACGCGCAAATTTCGGAAAGTGGTCGATTCGTCAATGCTGGTGCGTCTTATCGCCCAGTCACGTGTGACCACCCGTGGGGAAGACGGGTCTTCAGTAATTGCCCTGGCGAGGACACTGACCCGCGGCTGGGCGAGGCGGGGCATTGGGAGGAACGTGAGGTTGGCCTTTCGACAGGGGCCTCCCAGGGGGCTCGCCACGGAGGGGGCTGGTGGCAGTTCAGCTGCGGTCGAGGAGGGTTTCCTCGCGCAGCACGCGCACCTCGCCCAGCTGGGCGGCGGGGACGCCGCACGCGGCCAGCACCGCCCGCAGGGAGGGGGTGGGGCCGTCGAGGGGGCGGGCGTTGAGGGTCACCCGCAGGGTATCGCCCTCGAGCTGCCAGGCCAGAATGCCGGCCACGCCGGCGGGCGGTGCGGCGGGGAAGGAAGCGGCCAGGGTGGTGGACCGGAGCCGGTAGCGGCAGGCGGCAACAGCCTTGCCCAGGCCTGGGGCCGAGGCGGGGAGGGGTTGGCAGGAGAGGAGCTCGAGCCCCGGCGGCAAGGCTCGGTTGGCCCGTTCCAGGTGGTCAGGCTCGATGGGGCCGTGGCAATCCACGTCGAAGTACTCGTCCACGCTCTCCCACCCCACCGGCACGGCCGGGCCCATGGAGAGGCGAATGTGGGGGTTGTACCCTGCCGTGTAGCGCACCGGCGCCCCTGCCGCTCGCAATGCCCGTTCCAGGAGGGTCATAACGTTGCGGTGCGACAGCCAGCGGGCATCACCGGTCTTGGCAAAGCGGAAGCGGTAGCGGGAGAGAAACGGCGGCTGGGGGAGCTGGCGAGGTGCGGGAGGGGTGGTTGTGGCCGCGGGAGGGGTGACGCGAGCAGCTTCGCCCGAGGCGAGGACGATGTCAGCGCCGTCGCCGGGGATGCCACAGTGGACGCAGCGACCCCACCGGCAATCTGGCGTCTCGCGCTCGGTAAATGCGCGGCGGCGTTCCGCCTTGAGGTAGCCCTTGCGCACCCCGGCGTCGAGGATGTCCCAGGGGAGCGTGGCGTCGAGTTGCCGCGCGCCGAGCTGCGCCGCCCAGTCCACCCCGTGTTCCTGGCAGGCCCGCTGCCACGCATCGGGCCGAAAGCAGTCCTGCCAGCCGTCGAAGACGGCCCCCAGCTCGTACGCGCGCAGGATCACCCGGCAGAGCGAGCGATCACCCCTGGCGAGCAACGCCTCGAGGGCGGAGAGGCGCAGCTCCGACCAGCTGAGGCGGGCGCGCTCCCGCAGGGTGCGACTGGTACGGAAGCGGTGGCGAAGTGCGTCGAGCCGGGCCTTCAGCGCTTCCACGGGGCCGAACGCCTCCCACTGGAAGGGGGTCCAAGCCTTAGGCACGAAGGCGCCCACCGATACCCGCACCGTGGCTCGCCGGCGCGCGCTGGCGGCGAGGATCGCTTCGGCCAGGTCCGCGAGCTGGAGGACGTCGGCATCGCTCTCCGAGGGCAGGCCGATCATGGCGTAGAGCTTGATCACGTCCCAGCCGCGCGAGTAGGCGGCCCGCGCCGCTTCGACCATCTGGGCATTGGTGAACGACTTGTTGATCACGCGCCGGAGCCGGTCGGAGCCGGTTTCGGGTGCGAAGGTGAACCCCGCCTTGCGCACCGTGGCGACGGAGTCGGCGAGGGAAACGGAAAACGCGTCGGCGCGCAGAGAGGGGAGGGAAACGCTGATACGCCGTGGTGCCAGGCTTTCCGCCAGGTCGCGGGCGAGGGTGTCGATGTGGGAGTAGTCGGCGGAGGAGAGGGAGAGCAACCCCACCTCCTCCTGGCCAGTGGCTTCCACCTGGGCTTCCACGAGGCGGCGGATGTCCGCCGGGTGACGCTCGCGCACCGGCCGGTACCAGAACCCCGCCTGGCAGAAGCGGCACCCCTGGGTGCACCCGCGGGCCACCTCCACCGCCACGCGATCGTGGGCCACCTCCACGGCAGGGACGATGGGGAGCTCCGGGACGTGGTCAGGCTCGAGGCGGGCAACGAAGCGCCGCTGGATCCGCTCGGGAGCAGCAGCGTCGAGACGCTGGAAGCGACCACCGACGCCCGGGGTGGGGCCGGGGATCCAACGGTAGAACGCCGGAACGTAGAACCCACCGGCAGCAGCGAGCCGCTCGAGCAGCTCCCGGCGCGACCAGTGGTGCCGCTTGGCCTCTCGCTGGAGGTCCAGAAGGATGGGGAGGAGCACTTCCCCGTCACCCACCGCCACGACGTCGAAGAGTTCCGCCACCGGTTCCGGGTTGGCCACGCACGGTCCCCCTGCCACCACCAGCGGGTGTTCCTCGCCGCGCTGGCACGCCAAAGGTGGCAGCTGGGCCAGTTCGAAGAGGTAGGGGAGGTTGGTGTAGTTGAGCTCGGATTGGAGGGTGATGCCGACGATGTCGAACTCGCCCACGGCCCGGTAAGACTCGAGCGAGTACAGGGGGATCTTGGCGGCGCGCATGGCGCGCCCCATGTCCGGCCAAGGGGCGAACGTCCGCTCCGCCAGGGTATCCGGCCGGCGGTTGGCCAGGTGGTAGAGGATGCGCGTCCCCACGTGGGACATGCCGATGCCGTACTCGTCCGGAAAGGCGAGCAGGAGCCGAACCTCCACCGATCCCCAGTCTTTGCGGACCAGGTGCCGTTCCAGGCCCACGTACCGGCCGGGTTTCTCTACCGTTGGCAGGATGCGTTCCAGCGCGGCGCGGACTTCCTCAGGCTGCACTCGTCCCCCCGGCGGGATTGTAAACGGGCGGCTGGCAGCTTTCCCCGAAAAGATCGGGGCGCCGCGAGGGCGCCCCGTCTTGCACTGCCGCGGTCCACTCTTAGAAGGATACGCGCACCCCCAGCTGGGCGAGGCGCTGCTCGCCCTGGAGCGGGTCGCCGGCGTAAGCCGTGGCGTGGCCAAAGCGGTCCGGGCGGGCCGGGTTCTTGGCGTTGAAGAGGTTGAAGACCTCGGCGATGAGCTCGAACCCCATGCCATTGCCAAACAGGAACTCCTTGGCGGGGCGGAGATCGAACTGGGAGAAGGAGAAGCCGCGCTTGGCGTTGACGTGCTCCACGCCGGGTGGGAGATCGAGGATGGTGCCATCGCCGTTGAGGTCGGTGTTGGCGTGGTTGGTGTAGGGCAAGGGCGACCGGTACCGGTACATGCCAGAGACGAGGATACCCCAGGGGGCGTGGTAGAGGGCGCCAATGGTGAAGCGGTGCCGCGCGTCGGTGTAGAGTGGCCCAAAGTTCTCGCTGGCGCCGGGGTCCAAGGCGTTGACGAGCTGGTCGCGGCGCAGCCTCGTTCCTCCCACGTCGGCCTGGTACTCGCCGGGCGTGAGGCGGAACTCGTCAGCTCCGGCCAGCACGTTCCCTTCGGCCTTGGAGTAGGTGTAGAAGCCCTGGAACTCGAGGTCGGAGCGGCGGGCGCGGCAGCCAATGTTGAGGCCGTTGTATTTGGCTTCCCCCTTGCCGTACCAGATCCGGAAGCTGCCAAAGTCGGGGAAGCGGTTCTGCTCGCTCAGATCCGGCTCGCACACGTTGTTGTGGTTGGCGTCGACACACAGGTTGGCGCGGAAGCGGAAGGGGATGTCCCGGTACCGCACCGACGCCGCCTCGATGTTGAGGCCAAGCCAGTTGTTGATGTGCCAGGAGTAGCCCAGGGAGATCTGGTCGGAGTACGGGGTGGCGAGGGTGGGTGAAGCCACCTCGACGGTGGGGCTCGGTGCCCCTCCCTGGTTGGGGGCAGCGGCTGGCCAGGCTCACTGATGCTGCTCCAGTCGCAGCAGGAGTTGGGCGGCCACGGCTCGCTGCAAGAAAAACGAGCATCCTGCGCGCAAATCCGCAAGAAAGCGCCGGTACTCGCCCACGGCTTCGGCCTGTCGGCCAGCCACCTCCAGGGCAATGGCGCGGTTCATCGGCCAGCTGGCCGGTGAAGACTGGGTTGGTGGGGTCGGCCGAGACGAGCCGTTGCAAGCGCTCCCGGGCCTGGCGGGGGCGCCCGGCGAGGAGGGCCCAGTGCGCCTCCTCGAAATCTCGGAAGAGCCCCACCATGTCCTTGGGGTCCTTGACCTGGCCTTTGGGCAGGGTGTCGTGACCGCTGATGTAGCCAAGGCTGGCCAGCTTGGCTCGGGCTTCCGCGTCGAGGGGAGGCGCAGCGGTGGGTCTCCCCCCGGCGGCAAGCTGGACCAGGCGGGGGATGAGGCGGTCAGCCAGCGCCTGGCCCCCGGGCAGGAGGTTGGTGCGCTCGCCTGGGTCCTGGTCGAGATCGTACAGCTCGGGCTGGGGTGCCAGGATGAACTTGTGGTGGGCGTTGCGAATCGCCGCCTAAGACTCCAACCAAAGGTGGCTGGGTAGCGTGACTCGGCGTAAAGGTCCTGAACCTGGGGCTGGCGCCGCTGGCTGATGTCGCTCCACAGGTTGCGGCCGTCCAGGGGCTCGCCGGCCGTGTCCATGGGCTTGCCGAGAGCGGCCGCCAGGGTCGGGGCCACATCCGCAAGGCTCACCGGGGTCTCCACTACCCACGCTGCCGGCACGGTACCTGGCAGGTGCAGCAGCAGGGGAACGTGGAGGCTCGCCTCGTAGAGGAGTAGTCCGTGTGTGAGCTCCCCGTGCTCGCCGAGGGCCTCTCCGGGATCGCCCATCACCGCCACCAGCGTGCGGGAGGCCAACTTCTCCCTCTCGAGATAGGCGAAGAGCTGGCCCACCAGCGCATCGGCGGCGGCCACCTCGCCCTCGTAGGGGTCGGCGGGAAAGGCGGAGCGGAACGGCTCGGGCGGCTCGTAGGGGGCGTGGGGTTCGTAGATGTGGACCCAGGCAAAGAAGGGGCGGGTGTCGCCGGAGGCGAGCCAGGCGAGGGCGCGCTCCACCACCTCGCGACCGGGCCGCTCGGCCTCCAGACCCGCCTGGGTGCGAGCGGCAGCAATCTCGTCGTCGTAGCGATCGAAGCCGTCGGCGAGCCCAAAGCGCCGGTCGAGCACGAAGGCGGCCACAAAGGCAGCCGTGCGGTAACCGCTGCGGCGGAGATGGTGAGCGAGGGTGGGGGTGGTGGAGGGGAGCGCCGCGGCCCCGTTGAGGCGGACCCCGTGGCGGGGTGGGAGGAGCCCGGTCAGGATCGTGGCGTGGGCGGGGAGGGTGAGGGGGGCGGCCGACCACGCTGCCGCGAACCGGGTTCCTTCTCGGGCCAGGCGGTCCAGATTGGGGGTGGCGGAGGTTGGGCCCCCGTACGCACCGAGGCGATCGGCACGACAGGTGTCGATGGTGACCAGGAGCAGGTTAGCCCCCACCGCCGCAGGGGCTGGCGCGTGCCGCGCGCAACTCGCCAACAGGAGCACGACGAGGGCGAGGGGGTGGAGGCGGCAAGCACCCTCGGGCTGGCGCAGGACGGAACGAGCTCTCGGTGGTGTGCGTGGTGCCATTGCCGCGGCTCTCGAATTGCGGTTCGAGGGTAGCACGCTGCCTGCCGGTGTCAAGGCGGTGGGAGCGGTGCGCTCCGGAGCTGGACGGGACGGGTACAATGCCCGCGTGCACCCAGCCGTCGCTCTTGCCGGTGGCGGCCTCTCCGGGCTTTCCAGCGCGCTCCTGCTGGCGCGGGCCGGTTTCGACGTGACCGTCTACGAGCGCAAGCCGGTCGCTGGCGGCAGGTTTGCCGGTGGCTGGCAGATCCTGGAAAACGGCTCCTCGCCCGCCGACGTGTTGGAAGAGCTAGCTGCTGCAGGGTTCCCGAGAGGGGTGCCGGTGCACCCCCTGCACCGTGCCGTCCTCCTGGACGGCTTCGGACGACGCTTCGAGGTGGCGAGTCAGCGGCCCTTTGCGTACTTTGTGCGGCGCGGCGCCGGCGAACACACGCTGGACAGCTGGCTGCTGGGGCTTTTGGAGCAGGCGGGGGGGCGGGTCGTGCGGGGGGTGGAACCGCCGACGGATGTCCAGGTGGTGGCCACCGGCCCTCGGCAAGCGGATGGGGTGGCGAGAGAGGTGGTCTTCACCTCCCGGCTGGCGGACACGGCGCTGGTGCTCTTCGACCCGGCGGTGACGCCCACCGGCTACGCCTACCTGTTCTCCCTGGGCGGGCACGGGACGTTTGGTGTGGCGCAGGTGCGGCGCACAGCTTCGCTGCGCGCGGCCCAAAAGCTGGCGTGGCGGCGATTTCGCGACGTCCTGGGTGAGTTTCCCCTCGAGGTGGTGCACGAGGGCGGGCAGTACATGAACTTCTCCATCCCCACGGCCCTCCAGGATGGAGCGGGGCGGTGGTGGGTGGGTGAGGCGGCGGGGGTGCAGGACTACCTGTTCGGGCTCGGAAACCGCCTGGCCATGCGGTCGGCGGCGCTGGCAGTGGGCGGGTTGTTGGGGCAGTGGGACGGGGCGGCCTTCGAAAACGGTCTCCAGCGTCCCATGGCGACTTCTGTGGGGTTACGCTGCCTCTTCGAGGCGCTGG
>Ga0068707_1000892_pt1 | contig 20558 bp, 18 predicted proteins | sample YNPNPMetaG_FD_66600 | JGI IMG/M metagenome (GOLD analysis project Ga0068707, IMG submission 66600) | Anoxygenic and chlorotrophic microbial mat microbial communities from Yellowstone National Park, USA - YNP NP MetaG | ecosystem: Environmental > Aquatic > Thermal springs > Hot (42-90C) >...
AACGGTCCAATTCGGCTTCCGGAAGTGGATAGGTACCTTCCTGCTCTATGGGGTTTTGGGTGGCGAATACTAGGTAAGGCTCGGGCAACGGGCGAGTCACGCCGCCTACCGAAACCGCCTTTTCCTGCATGGCTTCTAAAAGTGCCGCCTGGGTCTTGGGCGGAGTGCGGTTTATTTCGTCGGCCAGCAAGATGTTGGTGAAAACCGGGCCGGGAACATACTTGAAGGAACGCTGGCCGCTGGTGCGGTCCTCCACCAGCACCTCGGAACCGATGATGTCGGCGGGCATCAAATCGGGTGTGAACTGCACCCGCTTGAATTCCAGGTTGAGCACTTCGGCCAGCGAGCGCACCATCAGCGTCTTGGCCAGTCCAGGAACGCCCACCAGCAAACTGTGGCCACCGGTGCACAGGGCGGTGAGCAGCAACTCTATTGCCTGCTGCTGGCCCACGATGCGCCGGGCCATTTCGCGCCGCACCGCCTGAATCTTCTCTACCAGCCGGGCTGCCCGCTCCGGCGCCGAAGATGAAGCCGAGTAAAGCGTCTGGTTCATGGGCATGGAGGCTAGCACGAAATCAGCGACCGGACAAAAAGAAAAACCCCTTCAGCGCAAGGGGCCCAGCCCGAGCCGCGCCTCTTCATATTCGCTAACCAGGCGTTCGATGATCTCGGCACAGCTGGGCAGATCGTCAATGAGAGAAGTGACCTGGCCAATCTCCAAAATGCCATCCTGCAAGTCGCCCTCAAACATGCCCCGACGGGGGCGACCCTCGCCGATGAGTCGAAGAAGCTCTTCCCGGCTGGCGCCGCGCTCTTCGGCTTCCATCACCTTCTGGAAGAAGGGATTCTTCATCATGCGCACCGGAATGAGTTTTTTCAGCACCAGCAGGGTGGCGTTCCAGTCCGCCTGGAGGCAGAATTTCTTAAAGTTTTCGTGAGCCGAACTCTCCTGGCTAAGGGCAAACCGCGTACCCACCTGAACCCCCTCCGCACCCAGGGCAAAGGCAGCCAGCATCTGCCGGCCGGTGGCAATGCCGCCGGCGGCCAGCACCGGAATCTTGACCATCCGCGCCACCTGGGCCGTGAGCACCATGGTGGTAAGCTCCTCCCGGCCGTTGTGCCCGCCCGACTCGAATCCCTCGGCCACCACGCCATCTACGCCGGCCTGCTCGCACTTTACCGCCTGGTCGGGTGTGCTGACCACGTGAAAAACCCGGGCACCGTTTGCCTTGAAGCGGTCGGTGTGCTTGCGCGGGGAGCCGGCAGATATGAAAACCACCGGCACCTTCTCCTCCAGCGCCGTTTGCACCAGACCGTCGGCCTGTTTAAATGTTAGCGGTATGTTTACCCCCACCGGTTTTTGTGTAAGACGGCGCGCCTTGTGGATGTGCTCGCGGAAAAGCTCCGGGCTCATTGAACCGCCGCCGATAAGGCCCAGCCCCCCCGCCTCTGAAACCGCGGCCGCCAGCTTGGCCCCGGAACACCAGGCCATGCCTCCCTGGATGATGGGATAACGGATGGACAACAACCGGCATACACGGTTTTCGTTCATGTTTCTCTGCCTTTCCCGACCCACAGGGCCGATAGAACGAATTTACTCCGCTATTTCTGGTCTTTGGATTCCGGGGGGGACGCCACCTCACGGCCAAATACCCGCGAAAGAAAACCCTTCCTGCGTTCGGCGGCTTCCAGCGCCCGCACCGTTGCGCCCTTTTCCAGAATTATCACGTCCTCACCCAGTACCGCTTCCCGGCCCACCGCCGCCTGCAGGTAACCTTCCACCACCAGCGCCTGAATGGACCAGTCGGAAGGATCGAAAACGATATCGGTCACCTGCCCTAGACGTTTTCCATCCATGGAGGCAACTGTAAGACTGACCAGGCTCTGGATGTCCCGCCCAGCCGGCTGATTATCCTCGATAAGCGATTCATCCTTGAGGAACACCACGTCCTTTCCCAAACGGCCCACGGCCTGCATCCCGACCCAGCGCTCCACCCCCGAACGATGGCCCTTGAAGGTAAGAGCCAGCAGCTTCTTGGACGAAGTGTCGAAGATGAGTCTCCTTACCACCCCCAGAAGCTCCCCCTCCTTCTCGGAAATGACGGTAAGGCCCTTCAACTGGGAATATAGCATTGGCGTTCCTCGGTATTCTAATAGATCGGCGGCGTAGTAAGCGTCAAGTAAAGCGAAGCTATTTGGAGCTATAGCAAAACCCACTTCCTGTTTATAAATCTTAGGGCAGCAGGCAAGGGTGTCCAAAAGGTTGACATCTATTTTTTTATCATTTAGTTACAAACCATTTTTATGAGGCAGACATGAAATCGAAGCTCATTCCCCGGAACTCAGAGCTTGAACGCTGGGTGGAAGAAACGGCCAACCTGTGCCGCCCTGCAGCGGTGAATTGGTGTGACGGCAGCCAGGAGGAATACGAGCGGCTCTGCCAGCAGATGGTAACAAGCGGCGTCTTTATACGGCTCAACCCAGAAAAACGTCCCGGTTGTTACCTGGCCCGATCTCACCCCAGCGACGTCGCCCGGGTAGAGGAACGCACCTTTATCTGCTCCCGCACCCGAGAGGACGCCGGGCCGCTCAATAACTGGATGGCTCCCGACCAGATGAAGGCCATCCTGACCCGCCTGTTTTCGGGATGCATGGCTGGCCGGACCCTTTATGTCATCCCCTTCAGCATGGGGCCCATAGGATCGCCCATCGCCCAGATCGGCATCCAGATCACCGACTCACCCTATGTGGTGGCCAACATGCGCATCATGACCCGTATGGGCCAAAAAGTTCTCGAAGTCCTAGGCAACGGTCACTTCGTAAAATGTCTGCACTCGGTGGGCGCACCGCTAGCCCCGGGCCAGCCCGACAGCACCTGGCCCTGCGAACCAGATATTTCTAAAAAGTACATCGTGCACTTTCCAGAAACGCGCCAGATTTGGTCTTATGGAAGTGGCTACGGTGGAAACGCTCTGCTGGGTAAAAAGTGTCTGTCGCTGCGTATCGGTTCGGTCATGGCCCGGGACGAAGGCTGGCTGGCCGAGCACATGCTCATCGTGGGCCTTACCTCCCCAGATGGCAAAAAGACCTACATCGCTGGTGCATTCCCCAGCGCCTGCGGAAAGACCAATCTGGCCATGATCATGCCCCCGGCCGGCATGGAGGGCTGGAAGGCGCAAACCGTTGGCGACGACATCGCCTGGATAAAACCCGCGGCCGATGGCACGCTTCGGGCCATCAATCCTGAAGCGGGATTCTTCGGCGTAGCGCCCGGAACCTCATATTCTTCGAACCCCGTGGCCATGGAAACCATCAAAGCCAACTGCATTTTCACCAACGTGGCCCTTACTGACGACGGCGACATCTGGTGGGAAGGCATGGGCCCGGTGCCCGAGCATCTCATCGACTGGAGGGGGGAAGACTGGACACCGGCCAAAAAAACTCCCGCTGCTCATCCCAACTCTCGCTTTACCGCGCCCATAGTCCAGTGTCCCACCCTAGACCCCGCCTGGGACGACCCGCAGGGGGTACCCATCAACGCTTTTATCTTTGGCGGTAGGCTTTCGAAAAACTTTCCCCTGGTATTCGAAGCCAGAGACTGGAAGCATGGTGTTTTTTTGGCCGCCACCATGGGTTCGGAAGCCACGGCCGCCGCCATCGGCCAGGCGGCCATAAGGCGCGACCCTTTCGCCATGCTACCTTTTGCCGGTTATCACATGGCCGACTACTGGCGCCACTGGCTCGCGGTAGAAGGCTGGGGGGTGAAACTGCCAAAAATTTTCCGGGTCAACTGGTTCCGACGCGACCGGGATGGCAAATTCCTCTGGCCCGGATACGGCCAGAACCTGCGAGTTCTGGTCTGGATGGTCGGCCGGGTAAGCGGCACGGCCGGGGCCTTAGAAAGTCCGCTGGGATTTCAGCCGCGTTACCGTGATCTGGACTGGCAGGGGTTGGAATATCCTTTCGAAAAATTCCAGGAACTTACTGCGGTAAGCCGCGATTCTCTTCTAACCGAAGCCACCCAGTTGAAGAAATATTTCCAGAAATTCTCCGATCGGCTCCCCGGGCCCATCGAAGCCGAGCGCCGGCAACTTGAAGAACGCTCCCACACCGCACCCGATGTCTGGCAAGTGGAGGAGTAATTTATATCGATTTGATCGGCCACAATTTGGGTCTAATCGTTCAAAGCCTGCTCTCCAAGGCCGAACGCATGGCAACCGTCACCCAACTCCAGCTCGCAAATTCTGCGCGCCACAGCCCCGAAGCAGTGACATCACTCGATTCGATACCTTGAACTCGCTGATTTTTTATTACTATAATCAGCCCGAATGAATTGCTGCCTTTCAGTCTGGATATTTGCATGCTGGTTAGAAAATTGTCACTCTTCGCTCTGTCTCTCTTCGTCTTGTCGTCGTGCGAGGTGGGTGAAGACGAGTCCCCTCTTCAGCCGATGATCTCGTTGCGCGACGCCAGTACGCAGTGTCCGAATGGAGGAACTTTGATCCTCACCGGTTTCGACCGCGACCAAAACGGCGCGCTTGACGACTATGAGGTGTCTGACTCGGCGGTCATTTGCAGTGGCACCGACGGCAACAGCGGCAGTCCCGGCCAGCCAGGCCTATCTACACTGATTCGCGTCGAAAAGAACAACCCCGAAGAGCGTCCCGCCGGCGGCATCACTATCTACGCGGGCACCGACAAAGACGGCAACGGTGTACTTGACCCGGAGAAAGTCACCGCGTCTTACCCGTTTTGTAACGGCGAGAATGGCGCCGACCAAAGGGCCGGGGGCATCAACATCGCCGACGTAAACGCCGTGACCGCAGCGGCGGGGCAATTGCAGGTCATTTTCCAAACACCCTACGCCCGTCAGGTTCCTGATCTCGTATACACCAGGGTCACCATGGCCTAGGATTACGACGACCCGACTGCCATCATCCCGGTGCCTATTCAGGCCGGGACGCCGCTACCGACAGAAGTGCTCTCGAAGTCGATGACTGGATTTGAGGTGCAAGTGGTGGGGCCGGCGGGGGAAACGCTTGCCAACACTTCCGTCGATCTGTTATACATCGCCATAGAAATAGCCCACTAGGGGTTCGACGTTTTTTATGGACGGAGCCTGAGCATTGAAGAGCACCCTCAAAAGGATCGGCGCTCCCCTTGTGCTTGCGGCACTGCTGCAGCTGCTGCTTCCCGGGCTGGTCGACCGGCTTACAGGAGTGGAGCACACTCATTACTGGTGCCCGGAGCACGACCGTATCGAACATGGCCACTTGGGCCAGGAATCCCGGCCGCCCGCTCCGCAAAGCGTGGCTCCCTCAGGTCCGGAAGAGAAAGAGCACGTTGCCTGCGCGCTTGCGCTTTCGCTTCCGGCGCTCGCGCCGGCGCAGGTCGCGCCCGCAAAAATCAGCACCACAGACATCGGCCCCAGTGCCCCGGTGCAGATTTTCTTGCTAGCCTCCGCAGTAATCACCTTCGCACCCAAGACTTCTCCTCCCGCTCTTTACTGCTGATGTCAGGCATCAAGTAGTCCCGCTCTAGAACTGCTAGGAGGAGTTTATGAAAAAGTTCTGTTTGATACTTCTGTCTTCATTATTTTTGGCCTCTGTCCGAGCCGAAGAAGCGAACGACGAAGAAATCAAAAAGCTAAGACAGGAAGCTCAAGAAATAAGCTCGAGCGAAGCGCCGACCACCTCTACGGCGACTTCAGTATTTACCTCGGGCGAGCGCTCCCTGCAGGCGCTAAATCCCGAAATTAGTGTAATCGGCGATGGCGGCCTGCGCTTTCTACTTTCCGACCTAGACCCCCAAAGCATAAAGTACGACTCGGGCTTTTTCTTCCGTGTCCTGGGCTTGCATTTCCAGTCCGATCTGGACCCTTATTCTTTTTTCAAAGCGGCGGTGGAATTGAACCCGGAAGAAATCGCTCTTGCCGAGGCCTACGCCACCTTCACCAACATCGTCCCCGGGTTGAATCTTACCGCCGGGAAATTCCGCCAGCGCCTTGGCCTGGTGCAGCGCTGGCATGAACATGCCCTCGACCAGTTCGATTTTCCGCTGGTGATTTCGGAATTTTTGGGCGAAGAGGGCCTGTGCCAAATAGGCATCTCTCTCGACTGGCAAATGCCCGCCTTGTGGACCAACCACATGGAGATTACCCTGCAGGTGACCAACCAGATGAACGAGGCGCTTTTTTCCGGTCAGCTTTTCGGCCCGCCGGCTACGCTGCTACGCTGGGGACAGTATTTTGACCTGAGCCCGGCGACTTATCTGGAGTTCGGCCTTTCGGGAATATTCGGCACCAACAATCGTCTCAATCTCGAAAATGAACAGGGCCAACTCTATGATGAACCCTGGCGCACCACCACCGTAGGCGCGGCCGATTTTACCCTGTCCTGGGCACCTCCCGAAAGTGAACGTGACCGCCATCTTACCTTCCGTGGCGAAGTTTTCTGGCTGGGGAAAGAAATCGCCGGTGGATACCTTTCCCGTTGGGGTGGCTACGCCTATCTGGACGCCGGTCTGAGCGAGTCGCTTACGGTCGGGGCACGGGCCGATGCGCTACAAATGGTAGAAGAACCGGCCTGGCTCTGGGCAGCAACTGCCTACCTTACCTGGTGGCAAAGCGAGTGGGTGGGGCTCAGAGTGCAGTTTTCGCACCGAGCACCCGAGAAAAATCCTGCCGAAGAACTTTTGATACTGCAACTTATGTTCGCCGCCGGCCCGCACAAACACGACAAATACTGATGAGGTGAGCCATGAAAAAGCTGATCGCTTTTTTGGCTTTAGTCGTCTTTTCAAGCTCTTTCGCCGCCCTAGGGGCGGAGAAAAAAATAAAAGTGGTCACCACCCTTTCGGCCTATGCTGCTATCGCTCGCCAAATCGGTGGCGAGCGGGTGGAAGTGGATTTTCTGGTCGCACCGGATCAGGACCCGCACTTTGTTCGTCCCCGGCCCTCGCTGGCCAGAAAACTTGCGTCGGCCGAGCTTTTGGTAAGCACCGGTCTCGACCTCGAACTTTGGTTGCCGGCGCTGGTGGACATTTCCGGAAATCCCGAAATCCGAAGCGGTCAGCGCCGCTTCGTCTCGGCAAGCGCCGGGGTAAAACTTCTGGAAGTCTCGACCAGTCTGAGCCGCTCCCAGGGCGATATACACATCTGGGGAAATCCGCATTTTATCTTTTCTCCGCTTGCCGCCCGGCAGACGGCACGCAACATCGCCGCGGGTCTTTCCAATATCGATCCAGAAGGAGCCGAATACTACCGGCAAAACCTGGAGAGCTTTCTGAAAGAGCTGGACCTTCGGCTTTACGGAAAGGAGCTGGTGGAAATTCTGGGCCACCAGGCTCTTGAAAATCTAGCCAAGGAGCCGGCGGTTCTTTGGGAATTTTTGGAAAACAAAAATTTCCGGGGAAAGCCTCTTTCGGAGTATTTGGGTGGCTGGTTGGGTCAGGCCAAAGCTTTTCGTAAAGAAAAAGCGGTAAGCTATCACCGGCTTTGGAGCTATTTTTCAGAGCTTTTTGGCCCGCAGTTTATAGGTGAACTTGAGCCGCGCCCAGGGATTCCTCCAAGTCCCCGCCACCTCCAAGAAATCATAGAAAGAATGCGTGCGGAAAACGTCCGGGTCATCGTCTCGGCCAGCTACTACGATCTTAGCCGGGTGCGCCAGGTGGAAAAAACGCTCGGGGCCCGGGCGGTCATCGTCCCTGGCGGGCCGAGCGCAAGTGAAAGCTATTTCGACTGGATGGAAAAAATCATCGAAGAAATGAGCAAAGCTTTTTCCAGGGACAATGAAAATTAGGGCCAGGGCAGTTCGTGCGCTTTTTTAGAAAACTTACGGAGGCTGAATGAAGGAGCTCGGTATAACCGACTTGATGCTTCGGGCATTTTTGGAGTGCCTGGTCCTGGTGGGCATACACACTTATCTTGGCATACACGTCATACGTAGAAAAGTTATCTTTGTCGATCTGGCTCTGGCGCAGGTGGCGGCGCTGGGAACGACCGTGGGGTTTCTTTTCGGGCTGGAGCCGGACTCTTGGCAGGCGCTTTATTTTTCCGTGCTCTTTCCCCTGGCCGCGGCCGCCCTTTTTGCCATAAGCCGCACCCGCGGCGACCGGGTACCCCAAGAGGCGGTCATAGGCGTGGTCTTTGCGGTGGCCGCTTCGGTGACCATACTGGTAGCTAGCCGCGGGCCGCATGGGGCCGAGCACATAAAGGAAGTAATGTCCGGGGCCATCGAATGGGTGAACTGGGGCTCGATAGGACTGGCCGCCGCTGTTTATTCGGTGATCGGTTTTCTGCACTATCTTTTTCGCCGTCCGCTTCTTGCCATAAGCCATGACCCAGAAGCCTCCAGGGCCACTGGCTACAACCTTTTCGGCTGGGACTTTTTCTTCTATTTCACTTTCGGGCTGGTCATCGCCATCTCGGTCCGTACCGCAGGCGTTCTTCTGGTCTTTGTTTTTCTGGTAGTGCCGGCGCTTCTTGTCTCCATGTTCACAGACAGGGTGTTATATCAGCTTCTTTGGGGCTGGGCTCTGGGCGTGGCGGTTACCGTGGCTGGGCTTTTGGGCGCTTACTTCGGCGACCTTCCGGCCGGCCCGAGCGTGGTTGCGGTCTATGGAGCGGTTCTTGCCATGGCCGCTCTTTTTGCTTACCTGGTACATACCGGCGACAGGAAAAAGGCGCTTATCAAAATTAGTTTTGGCTTTCTGGCCCTTCTCGTCTTTGCCGCCCTGGTGTGGCTTTCGGGAAAATTGCTTTCGCCACCCTAGAACTTATGGTGTCCGCGAGAGAAAACCAAAAATCCAAATCGAGCTTTTCGACCTAACGTTTAGCGGATGACCGTAAAAGTTCTTCGCTCTCGGCCAGTTGCTTTTCTATATCCTTAGAAAGCGTCTGCCTGTCGCGACGGACTTGCAGAAGTTCCGCTTGAAGGTGGTTCAGCATCTGAACGTCGGAGGCCTTTTTTATATTTTCCATTAGCTGCTCGATGCGGCGCTCGCTTTCCGCCTCTAAGGAACGCACCTCTTCCAAACTTTGCAATAGGCGAAGAAATTGCTCCCGACAATGCTGAATGCGTTCCTGCTCGATGTAGGTTACTTCCACTAGCCGTTGGCTCGCGTTTGCGGCAGCGTGGCGCGCCGTCACTTAGCCGCTTCGGCAACATTACCCCAATCGTAATCTAGCCCGAACTACGCCTCCTCCCATGCCGCCGAAGTCCCTTTCGAAGAACTACGACTATGCCCAGAAGGAATAGTAGCGTTCCCGAAAATTCTCCCGCGCCCGCGCAGCCGCAGCCGGAAGCTCCTCGCCGGCAGTCCTCGTCTTTCCCGTCAGCAAGACCGTCGCAATCGTTGTCCACACTGTCTGTGCAAATCTCGGCGGCTCCGGGATGCACCGCCGCGTTGCTGTCGTCGCAATCGTCCCCGGAAGGACAGTCGGCAGTTTTTCCCGAATGGCCATCTTTGTCGGCATCTTCGCATTTGGTGCAGATGCTGCCCTCGTCGGTCTGGCCGTCGCAGTTGTCGTCCTTTTGGTTGCAGCGCTCGGCCGCTCCGGGATAGATCAACCGGTCCTGATCGTCGCAATCGTCACCAGAGGGACACTTTTCGGAAATAGCAAAATGGCCGTCTACGTCTTCGTCGGTGCACAACTCGCAGCCAGTCTCGTCTGTCTGTCCGTCACAATCGTTGTCTTTACTGTCGGAGCAGATTTCGACGGCGTCTGGCCGGATGGCCGGGTCGGCATCGTCGCAGTCTTCGCCCCCGCAGGAGCTTGCAGGATAGCCATCGTGGTCAGCGTCCTCGCAGGCGCAGGGTTCGTCCCGACCGTCGCAGTTCTGATCCACGCCGTCTCCGCAGATCTCCTGGGCTCCGGGATGGATGGCCGAAGCGTTAGCGACGCTACAGCCCAGCGCCGTCTTGTCTCCCACGTCGCAGCAATCTCCGGGCGGCGAAAATCCGTCGCCGTCTTTGTCTTGGGGGCCGGCGCAAGGGTCGTGGGAAATGGTCTTTACGATGTCGAACTCCTCTATCACCCCCGAGCCTCCGGTGCCCAAGGTAAGGCAGGAAGTGCCGGCAATCTGGGCGCGCACGTGCATTACATTGTTAGCGACGGAGATTATCAGATAATGGTGCTTGTGTGGGGGAACGGTGGCCGCCCCGCCGCCTCCGGAGACGATGTGCAGGGTGCCCTCGTCAAAGCTCGACACTTCCTGGCCGTCTTTAATGGGGCCGATCCTTTCGTAGATGTGATCGTGGCCGGCGATGACCAGATCGACGTGATGCTTTTCGATCACCGGAAGCAGTGGCTCGCGCTGGCCGTCCTCGTCACCCCCGTGCAGCCCGCCCGAGTAGAAGGGCCGGTGCAAGAAGACGATCTTCCACATCTTCCCGCTGCGGCCGAGGTCGTCATCCAGCCAGTCGCGCTGGCGTTGGTAGCGGATCGGGCTGTCTTCTTTGAAGGTTTCGGTGGAAAGCACCGCGAAATGAATGTTGCCGTAATCGAAGGAATAAAAGTCCTCGGTGCCGGTGACCGGGTTGCGAGGCAGGGCGAAAAGCCGGTTGTAGTTGGCCCCGTCGCCTTCTCCTGGACCGTCGTCATGGTTGCCCAGGCAGGCCATCAGCGGCACACTGACCAGCCAGGGAGCGGAATCGTCCATGAAGTCCTTCCATTGTTCGCTTTCCGCGCCATCGAGCACCAAATCGCCGCTGTTGAATACGAAAGCCGGCCCTTCGGAAGCCACTTTTTCGTAGACCTGCTTCCAGCAGCCCGAGGGCAGCCAGTCGAAGTCCTGCCGGTTGTCGGCGGCCACGGCAAAGGTAAAAGGTTGGCATTCGTCCGCCGGAGCGGTTCTGAAGGTGTAATCGGGGCTAAAATCGCCGGCGGCGCCCGCCCGGAAATGATAGAGCGTGTCCGGCTGCAGGTTCTCCAAAAGCACGCTGTGCACTACGCCGATTTCGCCTCCGGCGTTTTCCGATACGGCTGCCGCGGTGTTTCCATAAGCTGTCGTCGTTCCATACTCGACCACCGGATTGGCCGGCCCGCCGTTCCAGGAAATGTACATAGAACGGGCCGGATCGGCGGGGAACGACACCCGCACCCATACCGGCGCGGCCCGGGCGGGCAGCACCCAGCCAGTAAACAGAACAGCGAAAACTACAAAAACTTGCTGGCGCAAAAGACGCCCCGTGTTTCACGGCCGGTAGGGTAGCAGTCTCACCGGCCCCCAGTTTTCCGCACCCTTTGCGGTGATGTCGTATTCGTTTCCAAGATTAGTAGCCTGCAGAAGAAAATCAACCCCTCCTATGTGGGCCTCGCAGGAATCTTCCCAGTTGTGATGGGTCGCCTTCCAGGTAAAGTCTTCAGGGTTGTAGCTCTCGAAAAGCTTGCCTTCGTGGCCTATGCGCATGCCCAGAACCTTGAAGGGATGGGCCTTACAGATCCAGCCTTCTGCACACTGGTCCTGACGTTGCAGCCATAAGCAGGTAAGGCCGTCCTGGCTCTGCATCTGGAGAACCTCCCCAAGGGCGAACCACTCTACCTTCGGGTCGAAACGACAAGGACCGACCCCTCCTAGGTCTCCACCACTGTCGGCGACGCCGTCGCTCACATCGCCAGCTGCATCGGCAGCATCAAAAGAAGCGTCAGCATCCAGTCCGGAATCGGGAACACCACTGCCAGAGGAGCAAGCGGACACAAGGATGAAAGCCATCGTCAAACAAAACTTTCTCATCGCTGTTCCTCCATACAATTATTCTATGAGATTCCGAAAGACATTATCCCTGAAAAAGACAAATTTCTCCAGCCCCGGCACCCGCGCCGGATTGTCGTTCGCCGGAATGTCTCGATACAAAGTTTCTTCGAACTCGGCATCGCTAAAGCCCTTACGCCGGTCGGCGTAGGCCCGCTCTCTTACAAAGGCGTGCCAAAAAACAGCGCGAGAAAACACTCGCTGGGGTTCGAGCACCTCTAAAAGTAACTTGCCGATTATGTCCTGGTAGCGCTTTTTATAACTTTCCACCTCCAGCGTCCGGTCTATAAGCGGCCGGGCATCGCCGCAGGTCGGAGAAAAGGGCGAAAGGGCGAGCATCTCGTCGGTGCTGAAGCTACAGGCCAGGCCGTGGTAGTTGCCGAAGGCTTTGCTCAGGTCCCAGGGAATATAGCGGAAACGTCCTGCTGCATCGTGGTAAAGATAAAGGTTGTCGCCGGTTCCGGCATATGAGTCCAGGTTGGAAAGCCAGCTATTTACAGCCTGGGCACGCAAAAATTCATCGAGATAGAGAGCCTTTTCCAGCTCCGGTTCTACCTCGCCGGAAAGAATTTTCATAAGCGAAAGTAGATCGGACACGTCAGACGAACCCTCGTTGGTGACCTTCTGGTATACCGCCGAAAAAGGTGGCCACCAAGCCGTAAGATCCTCTCCCTGCCAAGCCAGATCGGCGCCCGGCCGAAGACGATACAGATTTCCCCAATCTTCGCCGAAGCAATCTTCCAAAAGCTTTCTATCCACTTGCTGAACCAGGGTGTAAAGTCCGCGCGGTTCTTCGTTTACGATTACCCAGGCGAAAGCCGCCCGCGGGGCGCAGACACCGGCCGAACGAAAAAGCTCCAGGGCTAGCTTCTCTCTTATCAAGGTGGGATCTTGCCGGCCGCTTCGCAAATTCACCCGCCCGAGATCGAAGTAGCGCTGCTCGGGCCGGAAGAGATCGAAGCGGATGCGAAAATTTTCTTTTTCCGCTCGCCGATCTCCGGTTATGGAAAGGCCTACCTGGGAAAACTTTTGGCCGTCTACCTCAAGCTCCGCCTCTATATAATCGGTAACACACAAGCCATCGACGCAATCGCAACCCAGGGGGCACTCGGCATCCGCTGAGCAATCGGGGCCGCGCCCTTCGCCCGTACAGGGAAGGCTGTGCGGATCGGCAATGAGCCGCAGCCAGTTTTCTTCGCTTACGGAAATTTTCCACTCGCCGATACGGTCCTGGGGAAAAGCCTGGTTCCAGTCGGGAGGCCCGCTCCAGGGAGCGTCGCAGCAGGCAACAAATAAAATAGCCAAAATCAGGCCCGCGCTACGGGTCGAAATTTTAACAGGACATCTCAGATCCATCACAACCTCATTCCCACCTGCAGCATAAGCCGCGCCGGCACCCGGCCGAAAACATAACCGCCAAATCCCTGGCCAGCTTCGGGGTCGAAGCGCCAAGCCTCGCCGGCCGTCCATTCGCCGTGCAGTGTAATCCGCAGCCAGGGTCGGGGGTCGAAGTTTAAGGCCCCGGCCAGCCTGATAAGAAGCTCATGTCCAGCGTGGTCGCTCGGATCGAAAAAGTCGGCCATCACTGCTGGGACTAGAGCCATTTTTCCAAGTTTTATCCGATAAGCAGAAATGGCGTGGGCGCCCCATAGGCGGTGTCCCGGGCCGAAATCCACGTTATCGCCGTAGGCGCCTTCGAGAAACAATACGAACTTTTTTATCTTTATCCGGGCGTCCGCGCCGAAAAGATTTTCAGTATACACATGCCCGCTTCTGAGGGCCAGGCCGTCGAGTGTCGGACCTTCTTTGTAATGGTAGAGCTTGTGGGAAACATTGAGCGCAAGTCTTAGGACCTTTATGGGCTTTATTTCCACCCGGCCCACGAAATCCTTGGTGGATTGTTCGACGCCGTAAAGGAAAGGCTGTCCGCTGAAAACTCCTAGATGGTAACGCAGACCAAGGAGCGTGCCTATGTCCCCTCCGACCTGGACTCCTGCGTCGCGGCCACCGAAGCCCCCATAGCGAGTCGAGCCAATGGCCCGGTCGTCCAAAAGACCTCGTAGCGGAAGCAAAAGGTCCCAGGGCGAGGTAAGGCGAAGACGCGAGAAGGGCTTTTTGAAATTCCCAGCCTGCACAAAAAACCATTTGTAAAAACTGAATCGGCCGTAGGCATCTCTTAGCTGCAGGGCGAATTGTTCACGCAGGCGTTGACGATTCTCGCCGTCATCGGTGGTGTAGCGGTCGGCAAATTCTATCTGTCCTGCTCCTTCGAGTTCCAGAACCAGCCGGGCCCAGCTTTCCGGCTGCCAACGCGCCTCTAGCCGGGCACGCCTGATTTGAAAGCTCGATACCCAACCGCTTCCCGAGCCCTCCTTTTCCAGCCATTCGCGCACTTCGAACGCCGACTGCAGCCGGCCACGCAGAGAAAAGCTCTCTTCGGCCGTAACCGAGCCAGCCGCCAGAATCATCATCAACATGCCCAGTCTTTTCATGTGCTCTTCGCGACCTCTCTATCTCTCGGGGAAATAGATGGGAAAACCCGGGTCCTGCCAGCTACGCGCTTTTTCCTTGGCCATGGTATCTGAGGGATCGAAAGTATAATAAAGCGGACCCGCGGAAAACACGGCCTTTATCGTGTCGTAGACATGCTTCACTTCGTTAGCTTCAAGAAGCTCCTCGGTCTTCGACGCCGTATAAACGGTAAAGCCATAAAACTGGCCCTTCTCCGGGTCGGCAAAGCGGTAGAAATTGCCCGAGTAGTATTTCCTGGTAGCCCGGGTAAGGATTATTTCCAGATATTTCTGAGCATCGAGATCGGGAAAGTACTCGGGAAATACCGCCTGGAGGAAAAACAGATGCACCTCGTAGCGGTTGATGTTCTGCCACAGGGTGGGCAAAAGCCCCTGGCCTTCCTGTACCGGAGTCATATATTTGGTGGCCCGCTCAGGGGCGGGAAAGGCACCGGTGGCTTTAGAAAGCAGCTCGAACCGTTGCCCGGTCTCTATGGAGGTCAGGCACACCGGCCCGCGCGCGTCTCCGTCGTCGGCGCAGATTTTCTTTTCTCCGTCCCCGCAACCTGTAAAAACTATCCACAACAAATAGGCGGCGATCTTTTTCATGGCAGCTCCAGTCCCAGCTGAACCACGCTGGCTACTCGAAATACCAGGGCTATATCCGATACAGTCTTTTTCGTTTCCTGGTAACGCATGATATCGCTTGTCTGTTGAACAACCGAGGCAGCACGCAAAAATGCGTCCACCAGCGCGGCGCTTATAGTTATCTGGCCCTGGCTGTCCGAAGCGTCACATACCAAAGCCGCAGGAAGCGCCGGCCAGTGTATGCCGGCGCGCAGGAAAAGTTGCACTCTCGACTGGGAATCGGCCGGCGTCCAGGAAATGGTAACGGCCTGGCCCGCCTTCAATGAAACGGTTTCAGAACTGACTTGGAGCGGCGCCACACCCTGGCTGATTATTTCGAAGGCGGCAAGTTCACCTCCCCGGGCCGAAGCCTTGATCTCGGCGCCGGCGGAAAACAAATCCGCCGCCAGGCCTTCCAGCTGGTAGTTGTCGTACTGATCGGGCTTTACCGTAACCGCTTGATTGAGCCCTGAAAACTCTAGGTCGCCCGCGTTCCAATGCGTAGGATAATCGACACATTCGGTGCCGTTGCAGTACTGGTCGCCGCCGCAGGGCGGCTGGCACATCTCTAGCCGCAGGGCCCGGCTCTTGGGAGGCAGGTAAAATGCGCAATCGCCGTCGCGTTGCTGCTCCTGAAGAAGGCTCACTTCCAAAAAGCCGGGGATCTTCCTGCGGTGGAGGTCTTCGGCAAAATAAGCCTGGATGCCGCTCTGTTCGCCCCAGCCACCTTTCTTCTCGTAGACAAAAATATAACCCTCGCCTTTTTGCTCGCCCAGGCACTTTCCCTCCTGGCAACCCTGGGTGCAGCTTCGTTCTTCAAAGCCATATTCGCACTTTCCGCTTGCCGGGTTGCATTTGCCCTGAGCTTTATAAACGATCAAGGTTTTTTGATCCTTACACTCGTCGGCCGGGGGCTGGTCGCAAACTACGTTCAGGCATTTGTCTTCGCTACCGCCGCAGGCGACAACGAGCACGGACAACAAGACCGTCGTTTGCTTGATCCGCATTTCCGCTCCCTTGGTTACTGCAGGTTGATGGCCACCGAACGCAGGCTGGAGACGAAGAGTTCTATTTCCTGCCCGCCTGAGATCTGCGTGGTTCCGCGTGTGTAGCGGCCAATAAGGCCGTGGGCGTAGGGAAGCGCCGCGCCGGCTTCCAGAAATTTGCCGATAAGTGCACTGCTTATGGAAAAACTGCCCTGCGCGTCTTCTCCGTCGCACAGTATGGCGCCGCCCGGTAGGAAGGGATAGTGCCAGCCAGCGATGAGTATGAGCTCCACCCGCGAGCCTGTCTGCGCGGGGGTCCAAGCAACCGAGATGTCCTTTCCCGACCCCAGCACGACTGTCTCGGGATAGCCTTTGATGTCCTCAACGCCGAAGGCTTGTAGTGAAAAGGCTTCAAGGTCGGAGCCGGCCGCCTGGGCCGAGATAGGGCTGCCGGCGTCGAAGAGATCGGTCTCCGGCGCCAGTTCGGCCTGATATTTTCCAGCGTCGTCCATGCTCATGGCGATGTCTTTTTTGAGGCCGCTTAGGGTTATCTTTCCCGCATCTAAAGCCAGGGGAAGCTTTACGCACTGCGAGCCTAGGCATTCTTCGTCGCTGGCGCAGGAATTATAGCAGGAGCGTCGGTCGGAGGAGGGCACGCCGCATTCGGCGTAGAAGCTGCAGTCGCCGCTCTTTTCGACTTCTCGGCAGAAGAGCTTTACCCGCTGGTGATAAAGCGAGTGGGAATAGCTCGGCGCCACGGCAAAGCGCGCCCTGACCGGCCCGCACCATTCGTTGTGCAGGTCGCAGGGGACGGTGCTTTCCTGGACGGCCACCCAGCCCCATACCTTGCTGTAGTCTATTTTGGTTTCTTCGCAGCCTAATACAAGCCAAAGAAACATTGGAAAAAGCCGCCTTTTCATCTTTCTCTCCTAGAAACAGCTGTTTTCCCGGCAACCATTGTCGCAGACCGTAACCTTTTCCTGGTAGCGGCACTGGCCGCTTACCGAATCGCAGCTTCCTGTAGGATAGTATTCCACCAGGGTATTTTCGTCGCGGCAGAAAGGCTGGGGAGGCCGGTCGCAGACCACCCGGTGGCATTTGTCCAGAAAAGGACGGATCTGCTTTATCTTGAGCTCCCCTGCCCTGGTGAACTTGAACTCGAGATCGAGAAGAATTTTCTCCCGTCCGAAGCCCTCGTCGTCGACCGGGTAATTCCGATCTATAAAAAACAAAAGCTCGCCTAAAGCTGTAAGCTGCCCGTCGGAAAGCACTCGGCCACCGGGCGGGCTAAGGGAAGAACTGCGGTCGCGCACGATCTTTTGCACCCGGCCAGTCGTCGGGTCCATGACCAGAAAGTCGCGTTCGGGAACAAGCCGCGGGTCGTTACCCACCACCGCCTCGTCGCCCACCTGGGCATTCACTAAATAGCGGTCATCGGAGCTCTGCTGCGGATTGCCGGTAAAGGCCACACCGTTGGCGCTCTCGTTCGGGAAGGCCTCGCTTACCATAATGGCCATGCTGGCCTGGCCTTGCGGTATCTGATACCAGTCGCGTTCCTCCCAGGCCCGGTCGTTGTATAGGCTGGCCCACACCACCCGTAGGCCGCGTTCGATGCTGCGCTCTTGGTCCTGCGAGAGGTCGCAGCGGCTTGGGCCTTGCAGGTCGCCGTCTAGGCTGTCGGCGGCACAGACGGTAGTAGAGTTGTAAAGACCAGCTCCGGAAAACTCCAAGGCATCCTCCACGTTGGAAGAAGATCGGAAGCGCACCCTTACCGTGCTCGAACCAAAAACTTCCTCGATGCGCCGAGCCAGCATTTCCACCAGCTTTCCGTCAAGCGGACAGCCCTTTTCCATGCGGGCGCGCAGGTCGGAAAGCACCTGGCGACGAAAGCCAGCGTCCTGGTTAATTCTTTCGTCTTTTTCCAAAAGCTCTACATAATGACGAATATTGGTTCGCTCGGCCGGTTCTTTCCACCAGACCTCAATTTCGCAGCCTTCCATGAAATCTTCGAACCAGGCGAAGGGAATGGCAAAGGCCTGCACTCGATAAGACGCCGGCAAAAAGGTATAGAGCCGGGCCAGATTGGCCGCCTTGCCACCAAGGCGATTGATTGTCGCCTCGCCAAGAGAAAGGCTTTCCAGAAGCGGAAACTCTCTGAAATCCCGCTCTATGGGCGGGGCGCTTCCCAACTTCGGCCGATGCTCGGCCCAGAATTTTTCCGCTTCTTCCGTCGTGGCCTGACGTAGCCGGTAGACGTCGTCCACCCCAGAAGTAAAATTTTCCACTTCCAGCCTAACGAGTTTGCCCTTCCAGCCGGCAAGTTCCTGGAGGCAGTCTTTCACGAACAGGTTGGGCGTTCCCCGGCGCGAAAGCCGAACATTGACGTGCGAAAGCTCCCACTGGCGTTCTCCTGTTACCAGTCCTCCTATGACCGCCTCGATGTCGAAGGGCACCCGGTTCACCACCACGATGTCGCGAAAAGAAAGCGAACCCTCCTCCAGCGCCTCCTGAAGCTCTTCCAGGGAAAACAAACGTACCCAGCCGTAAGCTACGCCGGCGATGTAGGCCTCCACCCGCACCTGGTCTTCGGCCAGATAAACCGGAAACGGTGGATTTACCCAGCCCCGGGCCTTAGCCACCGCCTGAGGGTCGGAAAGGGCGGGAAGATAAACCAGCTTTTCGGGCAGGAAAAAGGCCCGCAGATAATCGTATATCTGCTTTACTTCCTGCATTTCCAAAAGCTCGGCCGGGTTGCCCGGCTCGGTCCAGACGCCGAAGCCGTAGATGGGCCCCTCGCGTTCGTCGTAGAGGCGCTGTAGCGCTCCGGCGAAATAACTGCGCCGGTCGCGACGCATGATAAGATCCATGTACTTTTGCGGGGTAAGCTGTGTAAGATCGCGACAGGATTTTTCCTCGCAGGTGCAGGCGCCGAATTTTTCCGGAAAAACGCAGCATAGAAAACAGATGTGTAGGGGGTACCTTTTGCTGTTCTGAAATACCAGGGGAAGCAGCGTCTGGTCGTCCCGAGCCGGCAGCATGAATTTGGTACCCATGGTCCAGCCGCTTCCTACAGCCAACTGTTCGAAATCGGAAGCGGTCTCGATGGCCTCCCGGCAGGGCGGCCCTTGGGCATTTCCGTCGTCGTGACAGACGCGAGCGGTATTTAGGCAACGGCCAGCAGCGCAACCATTAGGACAGGCTTTTTCTCTGGGAATGAAAGCACACTTTCCGTCTTCGGCGCGGCAGGCTCCGGTGTATTCCACAAGCACATCGCCCCAACACTCTGAGGCTTTTTCGCAGACCACACCTTGGCACTTGTCTTCCTGGTTGCAGGCAACGGTACCCCAAACCAGAAACATCGCTAGGCAAATAGAACCAAGGAGTTTATTCATACCATGCTCTTATCGACTCATCACCATCTTTTTCAAAACCAAAAAATCAAACCATAAATAACTTCAGTGCACCTGCCAGCTAGTTATGGTCTTAGTTTCCGCAACACTTAAATCTTCATTCAAACAAAAAAGTTCCTGGGGTTTGGTGCCCATTTTTTCCGAATCCGGCCCGCCCGGCACCCGCACCGCGAAAATGCCTCCCAGCGGCTGGTCGAACACGGCCAGCATTTCCTGGGCGAGGTTGCAGTGGTTCCAAGAGACGAAAGCCAGACGGAAAAAGTCGCTTGCTTCGCGCCGGTCTGTGGCGCGCTCGAAAAACGCAGATTCCAACAGGCAAGGACAGACCGTAGAAAGAATGATGAAGGTCTGGCTGTGGTCCGGACAGCGGACAACCATCTGCACCCGGTCGCCGCCGGCAAGGTCAATGTCTAGCTGAACGCGTTGAAGCCTGCTAAGGTCGCAGGCGGCAAAACGCAACTCCCGGTCATAGGAGCTCTGCGGGTCCTCGACCAGGGCTCGCAACAAAAAGGGGCTTTCGGCGTTCCAGGGGTCGACACTAAGTGCCGGCGTGTTCAGGTAAATAATCGGTTGAAGTGCGGCGCCGCTTTGCACTTTGAAATCGAACTGGAAGATCACGCTAAACTTTCTGTCCGCCACATTGAATCTTTGTTCGAAGGTATAGCTGTAGGTACCGTTTTGGGCCGTGCCTTCGAGCTTTCGCGAAAACGCCCCGGCGCTTTCCGGTGTTGCCAGGAGGCGCTGCGGCCCGAATTCGATCTTTTCGATAAGATCGTACTGCAGCCGATCGAGCTCTCGGGAAAATTTAATAAAATCACTTTTCAGAGTTATTCTTGCCGCGTTACGATAAGCTTGAAGAACATCGCTTTCGGACGAATAGCTGCAAATGGCTGTCGCGGCAGGAACCAGAAGTCCGAAGCCGTTTCCCGGATCGAGGTCGGAAGGCAGCCAGTTTTCGTCCCCTCCGCCATCAGTCGAGCCATCGGCGCCATCGGAACCGTCCAGCCCGCCGTCACCCGCTCCCCCACCCGAGCAAGCCGCCAAAAAGAAAAAACAGACCAGAGAGAACACCCTTGCCCGAAAAGATGTCGCAGAATCTTGCATGTAATCATATCTACTATACTGTCGCTGTGACTGCCAACCTATAATTGCTCTGGTAGTGTATCAATTTGTGTGTCAGGCAGAAAGGGGGTAACTCCTTTTTTAGAACATTTAGTAAAGAAAGGAGGCCCCCTATGATAAGTACCGGTTACGCCAGGAATTTACTAGAGG
>Ga0068707_1000893_pt1 | contig 20543 bp, 18 predicted proteins | sample YNPNPMetaG_FD_66600 | JGI IMG/M metagenome (GOLD analysis project Ga0068707, IMG submission 66600) | Anoxygenic and chlorotrophic microbial mat microbial communities from Yellowstone National Park, USA - YNP NP MetaG | ecosystem: Environmental > Aquatic > Thermal springs > Hot (42-90C) >...
CCCGACCGCCGGTCTGTTTCTTGTGGCGGTAGATGACCCCCTTCTTTACGCCCTTTATGGTCTCCCGATAAGGGACCTTGGGGGTCTTCATGTTGACTTCCAGCCCGAACTTCCTGCGCAGCTTCTCCACGGCGACGTCCAGATGAGATCTTCCCAGGCCCTGGATGATTATGTCCCTGGTCTGCTCCTCGCGGTGGAGGCGCAAGGTGGGATCCTCCTCCATGAGCCGCTGGAGGGAGCTCATCACCTTGTCCTCATCCTCTCGGGTCTTGGGCTCTATGGCGTAGGCGATGATGGCCGGGGGCAGGGGGCGAAGCTCGTACTGGATAGGGGCCTTCTCATCGGAAAGGGTGTCGCCCGTGCGGGTCTCCTTGAGCTTCGCCACGGCCGCGATGGCCCCTGGCCCCACCAACGCCGTGGGTGTCTGGGTCTTGCCCATGAGAAGCAGGATCTGCCCCACACGCTCCTTGCTCCCCCTGGTGCTGTTCAAGAGGACGGTGTCCGAGGAGAGCGTCCCCGAAACGACCCTGAATATGCTCAGTTTCCCGGCATACGGGTCGCTCAACGTCTTGAAGACGAAGGCCGAAAAAGGCGCCTCCGGGGAAGGGCTTCGCGAAGCCCTCTCCTCCGTGTTGGGGAGCCTTCCCTCGCGGGCAGGGCGCCCCTCGGGGGAGGGAAGGAGGGTGGTGATGGCCTCCACCAGGTGCAGGACACCCACATTGCGCGTGGCCGATCCGCAAAGGACCGGGACGAATTTCCCCGTGGCCACCCCCTGGCTGAGCCCGTGCCTGATCTCCTCATCCGTCAGGCTACCCCCTTCGAGATACCTCTCCATGAGGGAGTCGTCCGTCTCGGCGATGTCCTCCACGAGTTTCTCACGGAACTCCGCCACCTGATCCTCCATCTCCTTCGGGATCTCCTGGGACCTGTACTCCCCGGAGAGGTCCTCGGGATAAGCGCAGGCCTTCATGGTCAGGAGGTCCAGGATCCCCTTGAACTCCTCCTGAGAGCCCCACGGGAGTTGGAGGATCAGCGGCTTCGCCCCCAGGATGGAGCGCAACTCCTCCACCGTCTTGAAGAAGTCGGCCCTCTCCCTGTCCATCTTGTTGATGAAAAAGAGCCTTGGAAGCCCCAAGTCCGAACAACGCTGCCAGGCCCTCTCGGTCTGGACCTTCACACCGTCTATGGCCTCGACGACCACAACTGCGTTGTCGGCGGCCTCGAGGGCCAGATACGTGTCCGCGAAGAAATTGCTGTCGCCCGGGGTGTCCATCAAGAAGAGGGTGTGCTTCTTCCACTCGAAGGACGCAAAGGCGGTCCCCAGGGACTTGGATCGCTTTATCTCCTCCGGCTCGAAATCCATCACGGTGGATCCGTCCTCCACCCTGCCCATGCGGGTAGTGGCCTTGCAGTCGAAGAGTATGGATTCCACAAGCGATGTCTTTCCGCAGCTGGAATGCCCCACAAATGCCACATTGCGCAGATTTCTCAATTGCCACTCGGACATACACCCTCCTTTGCTCCGTGGAGTCGAGCCGCCTGAAGCCGGCTGAGGCATGTAACAGATCGAGGGCGGCTCAAGCCGCCCTCGATCCGGCGCAGCATCGATTGCTCGATTAAAGAAGACCCCTCGGCTCGATGCCTTGAAATTTACAGATTTCTCGAGGGGAAGTCAAGATCCCCTGGACACCCGACCCCTTTCCAGGGTCTCACCTCCCTCACTCCTCTCCCGGACCTATCAAGGGGAGGACCTTCTCGACTTGGAACAAGACCAGGTAGCGCCCCTCCTCCTCATCGGTGTACCTTCTCCGGCGCAGCGAGCGGAGCAGTTCGGTATCCTTCTCCTCCCGAGTCTTTTTCAAGAACAGCCTGACCCCTTTCCACCCGCCGCCCTCCTCCATGAACAGGTAAGCGGCGTGAGGATTGGATTGGAGATTGAAATGGGTGAGTCTATCCGGCATTATGAAGCCCACTGTGCCGTCATCCATCACGTGGGGACGCGCGAAGACCGCCACGTCCACCTTGCCCTGGGCGTCAGCTGTGGCCAAGACGCCCCGTCCTGAAGTCCCGCCGAAATACCCCTTGAGATCCATGACATTTCCTCCTCAGCCTTGGTTTGCCAGTTAGACGAGAAAAGGTCCCTGGAGGATTCCGCGGGAGGTGTCGTCGGTCCTCTGGACTTGGGATTCGGCTTCAGGGTAGCATAGCCGTGACCGAAGAGGGTTGGCGGCTTCGAGGCCGCCACAGGCGCTTGTCTGCGATACGGGGCTCAGCCAGGGGGAAGTCGCATGGAACAAAAGAGGATCATCGAGGCATTGCTCTTCGCCTCGCAGGACCCTCTGTCTTTATCGCGCATCCAGGCGATCATCGAGTCGGGCGATCGCCGGGCGATCGTGCGGGACCTGCGCGACCTGCAAAGGGAATACGAGGAGTGGGGGAGGAGTTTCCATCTCGTCGAGGTGGCGGAGGGATACCAGCTGCGCACGCGTCCGGAATTTGGGCCCTGGATACGAAGGCTGAGGCGCCAGGGCCCGCTCCGCCTGAGCAGGGCATCCCTGGAGGTCATGGCCATCATCGCCTACAAACAGCCCGTCACCCGTTCGGAGATCGAGCACGTCAGGGGGGTGGACTCGGGGGCGGTGCTCCGTGGGTTGCTGGAGAAGGGACTGTTGAAGATCCTGGGGAGAAAGGATGTCCCGGGCCGCCCGCTCTTGTACGGCACCTCCAGACGTTTCTTGGAGGTCTTCGGCCTGAAAGACCTCTCGTCGCTTCCCGACCTGCATGAGATCGGGGGCGGGCCTGGGGAGCAGGGGTGAGGTGACTTCTGGTCGCGTCCGGAGGTGCTTCGGTGGGTATTGGGGGGTCCGGAAAGACAAGGCTTGCCAAGGTCCTGGCTCGAGCCGGAGTTGCCTCGCGCCGAGGATCTGAGGAGTACATCCGGCAGGGGCGCGTGACCGTCAACGGGCGGCCGGTCATGGAGCCTGGGACCCTGGTGGATCCCGACAAAGACCACATCAAGGTCGACGGACGTCTCCTGCGCCGGAGCTTTTCTCCCGTGTATGTGCTCCTCAACAAACCGCGCGGGTTCGTCTCCACCGTCAGGGATCCCCAGGGCCGGCCGACCGTGCTTGACCTCGTCAAGGGCGTCAAAGGCCGCCTTTTCCCTGTGGGACGTCTGGATTACGACACCGAGGGTTTGCTCCTCCTCACCAACGATGGAGAGCTCTCCCAGCGGCTCCTTCACCCCCGCTACAAGATGAGCAGGGTCTACCAAGCCAAGGTGAAGGGGATTCCCACAAACGAGGAACTGGCATCGCTTCGCCGCGGGATCCGTCTCGAGGGGGGAAGAAGGGCCCGGGCCGAGGTGGAGGTGTTCAGGACCCTGAAGGCCAATGCCTGGTTGAGGATAGTCCTTCGAGAGGGACGCCACAGGGAGGTGAGGCAGATGTGCGAGGCCATAGGGCACCCCGTCATCGCCCTTCGGCGCGTCGCCTTCGGGCCCCTGAGCTTGGGTCCCTTGCCGGTTGGACGATGTCGGCCGCTTACGGATGAGGAGCTCCGGAGGCTGCGCGAGGTCACCATGGCCCGCTGCGAGGGATCAGAGTGATGCCCTCGCGGTAATTGGTCACGGGGCGGTGGCGGCATTTCTCTCCGCTTCAAGTCTTCGGCGCTTGATTTTCCGAAGGATTTGGCCCGCGGGGGATGGTTGCCCCCTCCCTCGGTCGGCCTAAGCTTCGCCTCGGCCGAGAGGGCTTCCCCCAGGTCCAAATCCTGGAAAATCAAAGCGCCTCCGCCAAGCCGCTCCGAGAAATGCCACCACCCTGTGATCACTTACCCCTCGCGCAAGGACTCGGGCGACGAAAAAGGGGGCGAGGGGCCGCCTGCGTCTCTCGAGGCCGAAGCCCCCGCCGGAGGACCCCCCCTCGGGGCTCTATCCAGCAAGGTGCGAGGCCGAGGCAAGAGGGTCTGCCTGTTCCTCCTGCAAGAGAGCCATTCCCGGGGAGACGCCAAAAAAACTTGACATTCCGAAGGATTGCGGGTACTCTCAAGACGATTTCTCGATAAAGCCGCAGGCCGCAAGGGGGGTACAGGGATGAACAAGTCTCAATTGGTCGAGGCCTTGAGTCAGAGGATCGGATTGACCCAGAAGAGGGCAGAAGAGGTCATCAATCTGGTCTTCGGTTTCATGGCGGATGCCCTGAGCAACGACGGCCGCATCGAGGTCAGAGGGTTCGGGAGTTTTGTCGTGAAGCAGTACGGTTCGTACACCGGTAGGAACCCCAAGACCGGAGACAAGATCCTGGTCCCCCCCAAGAGGCTCCCCTTCTTCAAGGTGGGCAAAGATCTGAAGGAAAGGGTGGATTATCAGCTCGAGTAGTCGAGTGTCGGGCCGGCACAGACTGTGTGAACCGCGCAGAGGACCTCTTCCCTCATCTCGATATTCCTCACAGGACGGTCTTCCATGAAGAGACCCATCAGGGTTCTACCGGCCGAGGTGATCGACCAGATCGCCGCGGGGGAGGTGGTGGAGCGGCCAGCATCGGTGGTCAAGGAGTTGCTGGACAACGCACTGGACGCCTCAAGCTCCGAGATCGTGGTGAGGGCGGCCGGCGGCGGTATCACCATGATGGAGGTGTCGGACAACGGTGTAGGAATTGAACGAGAGGAGGTCCTGGAGGCCTTCAGGCGTCACTCCACGAGCAAGATCCAAGGCCTGGAGGATCTCCATGCCCTCCGGAGCCTCGGTTTCAGGGGGGAGGCCCTGCATTCCATCGCCTCGGTTTCTCGTCTCGAGATGGTGACCCGGGTGCGTGAGGCCGACGAGGGGACCAGAGCGGTCCTGGAGGGGGGGAGTCTCAGGGATGTGAGCGCATGTGGTTGCCCCCCGGGCACCCGGGTCTTGGTGGAAGACCTGTTTTTCAACGTCCCGGTTCGCAGGAAGTTCCTGAGATCCAAGGGCACGGAGGCTGTCCATCTCAAGGAGGTCGTCGAACGCGTGGCCGCGGCGAACCCGGAGGTCGGGTTCCTTTACGAGTACGAGGGGAAGAGGGTCTTGGACTGCCCTGCGGCGGGATCCTGGGCCGAGAGGATCAGACAGGTCCTGGGGAAAGAGCTCTTCGACGCCCTGTGGCCGGCTCTCATGGAGACGGACGGCTTGACGATCAGGTGCTATCTCTCGCACCCGAACCTCCACCGGGCCAGCGCCTCGGGTATCTGGGTGTATGTGAACAGAAGGCCTGTTCAGGACAGGGGGGTTCTCCACGCCCTGATGAGGGGATACGGTCCGCTGCTGGAGCGTGGTAGATACCCGGTGGCAGTCGTGCAGATAGAGGTCGATCCGAAGGAGGTGGATGTCAACGTTCATCCGACCAAGCAGGAAGTCAGGTTCAGGGAGCCCCAGAGGATCTACGAGCTGGTCATCGGTGGCGTGCGGGGCCTCATGCGGGAACAGCCTTGGGTCAAGGGGGTCGCCAAGGGAGAGACGTGGACCGGATACATGGATCGTGTGGCCCAGGGCGGCGACGGGGAGGATGCGGAACTTCGCCATCAGGTTGCTGAAGAGCCGGCGGCGGGAGAGAGTCCCCCGGGGGTCCAGGGCGTCCTCTTTCCACCATCGTGCAGGGGTGGGTCCGACACGATGGAGTTCCTCGGGCAGATCGGAGGGACCTATCTGCTGTTCTCCGGGACCAACGGGCTGCTGCTCGTGGATCAACATGCCGCCCATGAACGGGTGCTTTACGAAAGACTGAGAGAGCGTCTGGTGTCGGATCGAAGCGCTTTGAGCCAGGGCGTTCTCTGGGATGAGGTCGTCGAACTCGACTCGGACCGATCGGAACTCCTGGAGAGGATTCGAGAGACCCTCGCTGGGTTGGGCTGGGAGATCGAACCTTTCGGGGAAAAGGCTTGGCGTATCCGGGCGGTGCCTGCTTGGATGGACCCTCGGGGCGCCTCGGACCTCCTCAAGGAGATCCTGAGAGAGGGTCTCGAAATGGGTCTTTGGAAGGGGAGGTGGGAGGACTTCACGGACCGGATGCTCGCTCGCCTGGCGTGTCACGGGGCAGTGAGGGGGGGGGATTGCATGGACGGGCAAAGGGCCAAGGCCTTGCTGGAAGACCTGCGAAGGAGTCCGGCCAGAGGACTTTGCCCTCACGGGAGGCCCACCATGGTGGAGATCTCCTGGTCCGAGCTGGAGAGGCGTTTCGGGAGGGCCTGATGCGGGGTCAGGGGCAGACCAGGCAGCGCGCCCTCCTTCCCATCGTGATCCTGTTGGGCCCTACCGCCTCGGGCAAGACCCCCGTCGCCCTCGACTGGGCCGAAAGGCTGGGGGGGGAGATAGTGAGTGCCGATTCCATGCAGGTGTACCGCCACATGGACGTGGGCACAGCCAAACCCAGCAGGGAGGCGCGCCAGAGGGTCAGGCACCATCTGTTGGATGTGGTGGACCCCGATGAGACCTTCAACGCGGCCATGTTCCAGAGGCTCGCGGATTTGGCCATCGCAGATATCCATGGCCGAGGCAGGAGGGCCTTGATCGTCGGCGGGACCGGTCTTTACATCCGTGCCCTTCACCGAGGACTTTTCGAGGGGCCGGACGGGGACGCCACCATGAGGGAGTTCCTCCGCCAGGAGGCCGAGCGACGCGGGGTGGAGGCCCTCCACGGCGATCTCCAGAGGCTGGACCCTGAGGCGGCGGGGAGAATCCATTCGAGGGACCTGGTACGTATAGTGAGGGCGCTGGAGGTCTACCACAGGACCGGGGTGCCTTTGTCGGTCCACCAGGAAAGGCACGGTTTTGCCGAGGAAAGGTACCGTGCCATTTACCTTGGGATACACCTGGAGAGGTCGGTGCTTTACGCCGGGATCGATGCCAGGGTGGAGCGGATGATGGCCGACGGCCTGCTGGAGGAAGTGGAGAGGTTGATGGCGTTGGGGTACGGGTTGGACCTGCCCTCCATGAGGGCCATCGGATACAGGCACATGGGCCGGCACATCAAGGGGGAGTCTTCCCTGGATGATGCCGTCGCCCAGATGAAGCGCGACACGCGTCGTTATGCCAAGAGGCAGATGACATGGTTTCGGCGGCTCCCGGAGGTTCACTGGTTCGAGCCGGGTGAGGCGCGAGCAGCCTTGGAGAAAGTCAAGAGGTTCCTGGATAAATCCGACAACCTTTTATGAATCCCTTGACAATCTGAGGAAAGGTTGCTACAAGATTAACCAAACATCGGGGATGACTCGCTGTAGGCACGTAGCTCAGGGGGAGAGCGCTACCTTGACGCGGTAGAAGTCGGCGGTTCAAGACCGCCCGTGCCTACCATTTTTTTGTTGCAATTGGTCGCGGGGGGTGGCGGCATCTCTCTTCGCTTGACGTCTCCGGCGCCAGATTTTTCATAGGATTTGGCCTCCGGGGGACCCCTCTGCGTGCGACGCGCAGGCAGGTCCTTGTCCCCTCCTCGGTCGGCCTGAGCTCAGCTTCGGCCGGGAGGGCTTTTCCCAGGCCCAGATCCTGGAATATCGAAGCGCCTCCGCCGGCCTGTGCCGAGCGCGGCGCGGCAGGCAGGCAAGCCGCTCCGGGAAACGCCACCACCCCCCGAGCGGTCGCTTTTGTCTTTGCAAGACGGCCGGGGCGGCCTTGTCCTGTGACGAGGTGCGCGGTGCCGATGCACCGCAGAAGCCCGTCGCGTCAGCCGCGCGGGGTGAGAAACGGGACACCGCACGGACCTGCCCCGGGGTTGAGAGGCGTCGTCCCTTTCCCGGGCGAGGGACCTGGCTCAGACGGGAGTGGATGGGAGGAGGGTTGTCCAAGGAGCATTCGGTGGCGGAAGCGCACGTGCGTTTGGAGGATGGCAGGCGTGTTGCGGTCCCGGTCGGATCCACGCTCTCGGATCTGGTATCTTTGCTCGATGGCGGGGGCGTGGATGTCGTGGCCGCGCGCCTCAACGGCCGCCTCGTGGATTTGAGCTCTACGGTGGAGGACGGGGCCGAGGTCTCCTTTGTGCCGAGCCAGTCTCCGGAGGGGATGGAGATCATCAGACACAGCACGTCCCATCTGATGGCTCAGGCCGTACAGCAGCTCTTTCCTAACGTCAAGGTGACCATAGGCCCTGCCGTGGAGGACGGGTTCTACTACGATTTCGACTACGACGGGACCTTCACCCCTGAGGATCTGGACAGGATCGAGAAGAGGATGCGCGAGCTCGCGGCCGAAGACATCCCCATCAGGCGTCTGGAGATTCCGCGGGAGGAGGCCCTGAAACTCTTCAGGGACCGGGGGGAGTCCTACAAGGAAGAATTGCTGAGGGAGATCCAAGACGCTACGGTTTCCCTCTACGAGCAGGGGGGATTTGTGGATCTCTGTCGGGGGCCGCACGTCCCGTCCACCGGGGCGCTCAGGGCATTCAAGTTGACGAAGGTGGCCGGCGCCTATTGGAGGGGGGACGAGCGCAACAAGATGCTTCAGCGTATCTACGGCACGGCCTTTCCCAAACCGGAGCAACTGGAAGAGTACCTCCACTGGCTGGAGGAGGCGGAGCGCCGGGACCACCGAAGACTTGGGAGGCAGCTGGACCTGTTCAGCTTCAGCGACGAGGCGGGGGCGGGGCTGGTCATATACCACCCGAAAGGGGCCATGCTTCGCTGGATCTTGGAGGATTTCGAACGCAGGGCCCACCTGGCCCGCGGCTACGAGATGGTGCTGGGGCCGCAGATGCTCAGGGCGGAGCTCTGGCAAAGATCCGGCCATCTGGATTACTATAAAGAGTTCATGTACTTCACCGAGAAGGACGGTCAGCTCTTCGCCATCAAACCGATGAACTGTCTTGCCCACATGCTGATCTTCAGTTCCAGGATAAGGAGCTACAGGGACCTCCCCATCCGCTATTTCGAACTCGGCACGGTGCACCGACACGAAAAGACCGGCGTGCGTCACGGGTTGTTGCGGGCAAGGGGGTTCACACAGGACGACGCGCACATCTTCTGCGCCCCTGACCAACTGAAGAGGGAGATCCAGGGGATCCTCTTTTTCGTCAGGGACGTGATGGGGTTGTTCGGGTTCCCCTTCGAGCTTGAGATCAGCACCAGGCCGGAAAAGGCATTCGGGAATCCGGAGGTGTGGGACAGGGCTACGGAGGCCCTCAGGGAGAGCCTCGAGGAGATGGGCTACGATTATCTGGTCAACGAAGGGGAGGGCGCCTTTTATGGCCCGAAGATCGACGTGAAGCTCAGGGACGCCTTGCAGAGGAGTTGGCAATGTGCCACCATACAGTGCGACTTCTTCCTCCCCGAGCGATTCGACTTGGCCTACGTGGACCAAGACGGGGAGCGAAAAAGGCCCGTGATGCTTCACCGGGTGATCTTGGGCTCCATCGAACGTTTCATCGGGATCCTCATAGAACACTATGGCGGGGCGCTCCCCCTTTGGCTTTCGCCCGTGCAGGCGGTCGTGGTCAATATAACGGATGCCCAAAGAGAGTATGCCTCTGAGGTGGGCCGCCGGCTGAGGCGTGAAGGGTTTCGCGCCACGGAGGACCTCCGTAACGAGAAACTGGGGTTCAAGATACGCGAGCACCAACTCCAGAAGGTCCCATACGTCTTGGTCACAGGGGACAGGGAGATGAAAAGGGGGGGGGTCTCCCTGAGGAGCCGCGAGGAAGGGGATCTGGGATACTTCGCCTTTGAGGATGTCGTCCGGAGGCTGCGCGAGGAGTCCCAGGTCAACATTGGTTTGGACATGGAAAAGGAGGTAATGAGATAGCCCCGCAGGAAACCGCCGTCAACGAGAGGATAAGGGCCCCGGAGGTCCGCGTCATCGGTCCCGATGGCAAGCAGCTGGGGATCATGTCCCGGGCCGATGCCTTGATCATGGCGAGGCAGTACGAGCTGGATCTTGTCGAGGTGGCCCCGAAGTCCGTCCCGCCTGTGTGCAGGATCATGGATTACGGGAAGTTCAAATACCAGCAGAGCAAGAAGGTCCAGGAGGCCCGGAAGAAACAGTCGTTCATCCAGATCAAAGAGGTGAAGGTCAGACCCAAGACCGAGGAACACGATCTGCAGATCAAGATCCGAAATATCCGGAGGTTCCTGGAGAAGGGCAACAAGGTGAAGGTCAGCCTCATGTTCCGTGGACGAGAGATCGCTCATCCGGAGCTGGCCCAGAGGGTCATGGAGCGGATCTCCCAGTCCATCCAGGACATCGGGACCGTGGAGACAGAGCCCCGCCTAGAGGGTCGTTTTATGACGATGATGATCGGGACCCGCTCCTAGAGGGTCTTGTCCGGGGTGCAGGCCCTTCGGCAAACGAACGGACACGGAGGAGTTCGTCATTCTCGAGGGCCTTGCTCATCCGGTTCGCTCACCGGATGAGACGGCCAGAGGAGGGGATATGCCTAAGTTGAAGACGAATCGTGGTGCTGCCAAGCGCTTTTCCAAGACCGGCAGGGGAAAGATCCGGCGTAACAGGGCTTATGCAAGTCATATCCTGACGAGCAAGAGCCCCAAGAGGAAGAGACGTCTACGCAAGAGAAGTCTCATCAGCGCCGTGGACGCGAGGCGCGTCAAGGGTCTGATACCTTATGCATAGGGAGAGACGAGAGATCCGCAGACGCATGATGTGAGATCCGGGTACAGCGTCGGGCGATCGTGTACCGGCCGCTTTTGCCTGCGGTGGCGTCCCCGATCCTGCGCATCCCGTGACACGGATCCTGCATCGTGCCTCGTGGATCGTGTGCGGCAAATCTTTTTTCGAGGAGCGGTGATGTCATGCCCAGGGTGAAGAGGGGCCCAAAGGGGGCCCAGAGGAGAAAGAAGATCCTTAAGATGGCCAAGGGGTATCAAGGGGGGCGGGGACGACTCTTGCGTACCGCCAAGGAGGCCGTGGACAGGGCCTTGGCCTTTTCCTACCGGGATAGGCGCCAGAGAAAGCGCGATTTTCGCAGCCTCTGGATCGTCCGGATCAACGCCGCTGCGAGGCAGGCCGGCATGAGCTACCGGGATTTCATCTACGGTCTGCACAAAGCCGACATTCGCGTGAACCGCAAGATCTTGGCGGATCTCGCGGTGAACGACCCCAACGGCTTCTCGCAGATGGTGGCGCTGGCCAAGCAGGGCCTCAGTGCTTCTTGAAGGGCCATGAGTGGGATCTTAGAGGAGCTGGAGAGGATCAGAGAGGAGGGCCTTCGCGAGATCGGGTCCGCGACATCCGAGGAGGAGAGGGAGCGGGCTCGGATAGCCTACCTGGGCCGAAGGGGTCGCCTCACCCTGCTGCTGCGAGGGATAAGGGATTTGCCGGCGGATCTGAGGCCCAAGGTGGGCTCCCTGGGAAACAGGGTAAAGGGGGAACTGGAAAAGGCGTTGGAGAGCCCTTTGGGGAGTCGGGGCGCGCCCCAGGAGGGACTGGATGTGACGCTCCAAGGTCGCATCATCCCCCGCGGACGGCGGCACGTGATCACCCAGACTCTGGAGGAGATCGTGAGCATCTTCAAGGGGATGGGTTACGCGGTGGTGAGCGGCCCGGAGGTGGAGTCGGACTATTACAATTTCGAGGCCTTGAACATACCCAAGGAGCATCCCGCCAGAGACATGCAGGATACCTTCTACATCTCCGAGAACGTGGTGCTCAGGACCCATACCTCGCCGGTCCAGGTCCGCACCATGGAGAAGAATCCGCCCCCGGTCCAGATAGTGTGTCCGGGGAAGGTGTACCGCCACGACAGCGACCCCACGCACAGCCCCATGTTTCACCAAGTGGAAGGGCTCCTGGTGGACCGCGGCATCACCCTTGCGGACCTGAAGGGGACGCTCACCGCCTTCGTTCAACTGATGTTCGGGCACGGCACCGCGTTGAGGTTTCGCCCCAGTTTTTTCCCTTTCACGGAGCCAAGCGCGGAGGTGGACATCCGGTGCGTCCTGTGCGGGGGTGGCGGTTGCGGGTTGTGCGGGCACACGGGGTGGCTGGAGATACTCGGCTCTGGGATGGTGGATCCGGAGGTCTACGGCTTCGTGGACTACGACCCGGAGTCCGTCTCCGGATTCGCCTTCGGCCTGGGGGTGGAGCGGATCGCGATGTTGCGCCATGGTATCGACGACATCAGGCTCTTCTACGACAACGATCTGAGATTTCTCCGTCAGTTTTGAGACGGCCGCGGTGATCCTTACATGAAGGCGACCTGGAGCTGGATCAGGGAATTCGTGGATATCCAGATGGACCCGCTGGAGCTGAGCGACCGCCTTACGAACGTGGGTCTGGAATGCAAGGCCTCCATACAAGGGGAGCTTCCGGGGGTGGTGGTGGGTGAGATCCTGGAGGTGGGGCCCCACCCCCACTCCCCAGGGCTCAGGCTGTGCCGGGTTCAATCCGGCCAGGGGGTCTTGTCCGTCGTCTGCGGGGCGCCCAATGTGCGCGAGGGGATCAAGGTCCCGCTGGCCCTGCCGGGGGCTACGCTCCCCGGGGGGAGGGAGATCCAGGTGGCGGAGATCAAGGGGGTGCCATCCCAGGGGATGCTTTGCTCCGAGGCGGAGCTGGAGACCGGGGATGATTCCTCCTGCCTTTGGGTCCTTCCTCCGGAGACCCCCGTGGGGAGGAGGATTGACGAGGCCATGGGGTTGAGGGACTGGGTGTTCGAGTTCGACTTGACCCCAAATCGTGCGGACTGCCTGAGTATCTCGGGCCTGGCCTACGAAGTGGCTGCCATCACGGGTTCCAAGGTGAGGCCGCCGGCCCTCTCGCTCGAGGAAGAGGGACCGAGGATCGAGGATCTTTTCCGCGTATACATCCAGGACCCGGACCTCTGCCCCCGATATGTGGCCCGCTTGGTCCTGGGCACCAAGAGCGCCCGTTCCCCGCTCTGGATGCGCAGGAGGCTCCAGCTCGTTGGGATGCGCCCCATCAGCAACATAGTCGATGTGACCAACTACGTCATGTGGGAACTGGGGCAACCGCTCCATGCCTTCGACATGGATCTGTTGGAAGGCGGTTGCATCGTGGTGAAGAGGGCTCGGCCTGAGGAGAGGTTCGTCTCTCTGGACGGACGGGAGAGGGTGCTCTCGCAAGAGATGCTCATGATCTGGGACGGCCTCAAGCCGGTGGCTGTGGCCGGTGTCATGGGGGGGGCGAACTCGGAGGTCGGTCCCGATACCGAGAGGGTGCTCATAGAGAGCGCCTGTTTCGATCCCATCAATACCAGGCGCACGGCCAAGGCCCTGGGGATGTTGACCGAGGCGTCGCGGCGCTTCGAGCGCGGTGTGGATATAGAGGGATGCGCTGCGGCGGCCGATAGGGCCGCCGGGCTCATGAGGGATCTGGCGGGGGGACGCGTGGCGGTCGGCCGTATCGATGAGTACCCAGGGAGAAGAGCGCGGCGGGCCATCTCGTTGAGGGTCGCAAAGGTCAACGAGCTACTGGGGACCGACCTCGAGGGCGAGGAGGTCAAAGCCCAACTGGAGCGCCTGGACCTTCAGGTCAGGAAGAGAGGGGACGGGATCCTCGAAGTCCTTCCCCCCACACGGAGGGTGGACTTGACACGGGAGGTCGACCTCGTCGAGGAAGTGGCCAGGATCTGGGGGTTCGACAAGGTCCCGTGCACCGTGCCCAGGACCTCCAGGCTCCCATCGCCGCCCTCGCGCGGGCTCTCCATGGAATCTTTCACCCGCGAGGTCCTCGTCGGATACGGATTCCACGAGGTGATAACTTACAGCTTCATGGATCCATCGGCCCTGGACCGCCTGGGGATACCGAGCGGGGATCCCTTGAGGAGGGCGGTAGCCCTCAGGAACCCCTTGAGGAGGGATCAAGGGGTCATGCGCACCACCCTCGTTCCGGGGATCCTCGATACCGTGCGGCACAACCTCTCCGTGAAAAACTCTGACCTCCGCCTGTTCGAGATCGGCAGGGTCTTCCTGCCGGACGGGGAAGGGGAACTCCCCAGGGAGCCGGTCCGCCTGGCGGGGGCCATGACGGGTTTGCTGGGTCCTCTGCACTGGAGCCGGAGGCCCTCTGCTGCGGATTTCTTCGATCTGAAGGGCGCATTGGAGGGTCTGCTCGATGCCCTCCAGGTGCCTCGGATAAGCTTCCGTGAAAAGGACTCGCCCCTTTTTCTCGAACCTGGATATAGGGCCACGCTCTTTTCAGGCGAGGAGGCCGTCGGATGGATGGGACAGGTCGCACCAGCCGTGGCCGAGGGGTGGGAGCTGGGAGAGGGCGTCATGATATTCGAGCTGGACTTCGAGAGCCTGGTCCGTCTCGGCACCCTCGAGCACAGATTCCGGCCCCTTCCCAGGTTTCCTGAGGTCACGCGTGATATCTCCATCGTGGTGAGGCGAGAGATCCGAGCGGGCGATATCCTCCAGGAGATCCTGAGTTTCGGCCAGGCATGGCTCCAAGAGGTTTGCCTGTTCGACGTCTTCACCGATCCGGAGAAGATACCGCCCGGACACAAGAGCCTGGCCTTTCGTCTCGTGTATCGTTGTGCGGACCGTAGCCTCACCGATGAGGAGGTCAACGAGCAGAAGTTTCGCCTGGTGGAAGCCTTGGAGCACAAATACGGGGCCAGATTGAGGAGTTGAAAGGGGATGGATTCGAGACACACGATGCACCATGAAAGGGAAGTCCCCTTTCCTTGTCCAGATCCGGCATGTTGCATCGTGGTCGTGAATCCGGAATCTTTCTGTCCTGCGTCCTGAGCCAGAGACTTTGGGAGGGGGCCATGACGAAAGCGGATATCGTCGACCAGGTGTACCGGAAGATAGGGTTCTCCAAGAAGGAGTCTGCGGAGATAGTGGACCTTGTCTTCGAGATCATCAAGGAGACCCTGGAGCGCTCCGAGAACTTGAAGATATCCGGGTTCGGAAGCTTCGTCGTTCGGCAAAAGAGGGCGCGCCGGGGTCGAAATCCGCAGACTGGGGACGAGATACAGATCACGCCGAGGAAGGTCCTGACGTTCAAGCCTTCGCTCGTGCTCAAGAAGGCGATCAATGCCGGTGTGTAGCCCTGAGCCCGCCTCGGGGCCTCAGGGCACACGGCATGGAGCCGTCAGTCCCCATCACAGCCTGGGTCCCAGTGAGGGCGGAGGGGTCGGGTCTCGGACCAGATGGAGGTCCTCTCCAGGCCGGCGACCGGGGAGGGCGCTTCCAGACGGAGGCATTGCTCATGGAAGCCACCAATGTCCCTGAAAAGCTCTATTACAAGATAGGCGAGGTCAGCCGGATCGCCGGTGTGGAGCCGTATGTCTTGCGCTACTGGGAGAGCGAATTCCGTATCGTCAACCCCGAACGGAGCCGCAGCAAGCAACGGCTTTACACGCGCAAGGATCTGGAGATGATCATGGAGATCAAGCGCCTCCTCTACGACGAGAGATATACCATCGAGGGGGCGAAAAAACGCCTGATGGGCCGAGACAAAGGCCAGGCGCGGCAACTGAGCATGGGCTTTCAGGAAAGCCGCTACAGGGAGCTCCTCATCGAGACACGGGAAGAACTCAAGGCGTTGAAGCGCATCCTGCGTTAGGTGTCCCCTCCTGCACGTCCCAGGATCTCTTCGATGATCATGCATATACCTAGGACGGCCTCGCGATCAGGACCTGCAGGAAGACGCGATTCGATGGCGCGCAAGGCCTCCAGTGCGGCGCGGAGTTTGGGGCGATCGCCGGCGGAAACCCAGGAGGCGGGGGGCGTTGCCGACGGTCTTTCAGGGACTTCCAGGCTGAGGGCGGTCGGAAGCGGCCTCACAGGACCCTTTTGACGACGGCACTCCGCCAGTTGCGCCTCTCCTCCGGGGCAGTCGTGCCCGAAGACCGGGCAGTCCAGACCCTCCCCGGAAAAGGGCATGGTCTCGATGCAGTGCTCGTACCCGCAAGTCCGTCCCTGCTCCTTGTAATGAGGGTTGAAGCTGATGTCCGGATCCTGCCGGTCTCTGAAGTTGCGCATCTGACGGGCCTCACCGTCTGGCCCTGGGGGTCATCCGGCCCCAGCGGCGCGGTTGACGTGGCCGGGATTTTAGACTATAAAAAGGACATATGCAAGTCGGGACGTGGCGCAGACTGGAAGCGCACCTGAATGGGGTTCAGGGGGTCGCTGGTTCAAATCCAGTCGTCCCGACCAGCGAATGACCATAGCCCAGCGATAGAGGGGAACGGCGAATGTCTCTTCGACCTACCGAGGTCGCTGGGCTTTCTGAAAAGGGCGGTCGCTCCTGAAGCGGGAGGGCCGCCTCAGCTGTTTTGCGCTGAGCTGGTCGGCCCGCTCTGCGGATCACCGGGCTAGGTGGCAGGAGATCATTTCTCCAAAACGTATACGAGGCATTGAATTCGTAGGAACCTGTCCAATCCGCTCCCGCTGAAGCCGCGCATGGCCAAATCGATTAGCCTGTTGCGGGTCAAGGCCCCGAAGTAACGGGCAGACAGGGCGTTGATGAGGGGACGCGTCGCCATCCTCTTGACCGTGAACCCGGAGGTCCTGAAAGCCATCTCCAGATTGTGTTGGTTGAAGAAGGAGATGTGATAGCGGCTCCAGCTCTCCATCCCCGCCATGCGACGGATCTTGAGTATCCATTTGAAATGCGTCGAATCAGGGGTGGACAGGAAGAGTCTGCCTCCGGGCATCAGCAGCCTGTGACAACTTTCTAGGACCCGACCGGGGTTAGAGATGTGTTCGAAGACACTGACCATTGCAACGGCATCGAAGTATTCACTCAGATTCGCGAAAGGCTCTGTTTTATCCAGGGCTTCGGCTTGCAGGCAATGGGACCTGGTGGCGTCCAACTGCATCCTGCTCATAGTGCGTTGGTAGCTCCCCTCGTCGGGCTCTATGCCCCAGTACTCGGCAACGGAGGGCAAGAGATGCTCCGTCAAGGGGCCCTCGCCGAAACCGATCTCGAGAAGACGCCCACCCTTTGCCTCCATAAGGATCAGGGAGGCCAGTTCCTCGTTTTCCCAGTTACGCCAGCGGTCGAAGGCCGCCTGCGCTTCCGGACCGCGCCAGAACTGGTCGAATCTTGGCCTCCTCCTATCGTATTCCATGCTGGGGATCTGGGAATTGTGGGGGTAAACGAAGAAGAGACCGCAGCCTTGGCAACGATACAGCTTCAAGGGTGCCCTATTGTGCCGCGTGTAGAACTGGCATCCTCCAACCCCGCACAAAGGACACTGGGCGTTTGGCCCTATCGCCTCGTCTTTTTCCATGTCAACCTCTTTTTCCAGTGGCGCGGGTCGCTTACGCTTTTTCAACAGAGGCCTGCTTCTTCACTCCATTGGCCACTTTCTCAATGGCGCCCACCTTCGGTTCCTTGATGACTCAGCCCCTTTTCCCTGGGCCGAGGGCACATCGTCTGGGGACACCGAGGTGGGTCGTCCATCGACCAATTCGGTAGCACATCTCAGGATAGGTTTCAATCTGTTCTCGAGGTCCTGTCACAGGGGGATGACCACTCGGGATGATCCGCAACCTCTGACACTCAACGGAGGAACGTGATCTGCCAGGCAAGCGGTTGTCAAAAAGACCTTCGGGGCGGTATGATACGGAGGTCCTTGTGCTCAAGAGGGCCATGGAACGTCTTGGCGTGTGAGGCGCAGATGTCGAACCTCCGACTTCTCGGACTCATCGTGGGGATAGGAGGGCTTCTGGCGACCTTCCTCGTTTATCGGGGGCCGAAGTGGAACAGGACTAACTTCATACTGGCCTCGTTTTTCAATCTCTGTTTGGTCTTAGTCTCCCTCGACCCAGAGGTCGTCAATTTCATTCGTGATGCCTTGTCCTTGCAGGCTCATCAGCGCGGTCGAATAATCGCCTTGTTGATCATTTCCAACATTTTTCTGGTCTTCTTTTCCTTTTACAGCAGATCCAAGATAGAGACGCTTAGGCTTCAATTCGACAAGCTCGTGAGGAAACTTGGGGCTGCGGAGCTGTCCAGCATGTCCGACGTTCAGGAGCGGATAAAGCCGATCATGGTGGTCATCCCCGCTTACAATGAGGCCGAAAACCTGAAAGGTCTTCTCCCCAGGATGCCGCGTGAAATAGACGGAAGACCCGTTGGTGTGCTGGTGGTGGACGATGGGAGCACCGATGGTACGGCCGAGGTGGCGCGTAGCTGCGGTTGTCTCGTGGTTTCGAATCCCGTCAATAGAGGCCAGGGCGCAGCTAGTCGACTCGGCTATGACATACTGACCAAGAACCGTGTTTCAGTGGGTGTGACCATGGATGCGGACAACCAGCACGCCCCGGAGGATATAGAGAGGCTGGTACGTCCAATCCTGGACGGACACCAGGACTTGGTCATAGGCTCTAGGGTCCTTGGCACAAGGGAGAAAGGCAGCAGGGTTAGGAACTTGGGGATACTCTTTTTTTCTTGGATCGTCAGCCTCCTCGCAGGGCTGCGGATCACCGATTGTTCCAGTGGATTCAAGGCGTTTAACATAGCCAAGTTGGAGAAGCTGAATCTCACCGAGGATCAATTTCAGTCCGCTGAGGTCCTGATAGAGGCCAGGAAGAAGGGGTTGAGGATAGGGGAGGTCCCGATTCATATCTCCCACAGGAAGTTCGGCCGTTCAAAGAAGGGAAAGGAGTGGAGCTATGGCCTTCATTTTGCCCGGACAATCTTGAAGGCATGGTGGAGACAGTGATGAGGGGCGTATCGCTGGGAGCTGTTCCGGGTGGCACAATGTTGCTCATTCCCCCGATGACCCCGGCCGAGCGAATGGGGGCCCTCGCCGAGGGCGGGGCCATCATGCCCGGATTGGGGGTCCTTTACATAGCTGCCACATTGCGTAGAGAATCTTTTCCTGTGGTCATCCTCGATGCAGAGGGCCTAGGACTAGATCTGGACTCAACCGTTGAGCAGGTGGTGTGGAATCGGCCAGCGGTCTTGGGCGTCACGACGACTACCATCAGCGTGACCACGGCTGCAGCGGTGGCCCGTGGGGTCAAGGCCAAGCTACCTGCGACCAAGGTGATCCTGGGGGGCCCACATGTTACCGCCCTTCCCATGGAGACCATGGAGGCTTTCCCCCAGGTGGACGGATGCGTATTGGGAGACGGGGAATACAGCTTCGCACAGATTGTCAGAAACGTCTGTGAAGGAAAAGAACTGGGCAACGGAGTCGACGGCCTCGTCTTCCGGGACGACGGTGATGTCCTTCTTAGCCCCAAGACCAGGCACATAGAAGACCTGGACTCGCTGCCCTTTCCAGCGTGGGACTTGTTGCACGGCTTTCCGCGCATCTATCGTCCCCCCTTTCACTCCTATCAGCGCCTGCCCGTGGCAAACATAGTGACCTCCAGGGGTTGTCCTCATGTGTGCTCCTTTTGTGACCGCTCGGTCTTCGGAGAACGCACCTTTTTTCACTCGGTCGAATACATAGTGGAAATGATCCAATACTTGATAAAGGACTTCGGGATACGGGAGATCTCCATTAAGGATGACACTTTCGTGGTATCGTCGGAGCGGGTGGTGGAATTCTGCAAGCTGCTCCGGCAGAGGGGGCTCAATGTCACGTGGTCTTGCAACGCCAGGGTCAATTATGTGAATGACGAGACAATCAGAGAGATGAAGAAGGCCGGGTGTTGGATGATTGCCTACGGGATAGAAAGCGGCTCTCCGAGGATGTTGAAGAAGATGATGAAAGGGATAACCAGGAAACAGGTCATGGACGCGCTCAGTATCACCCGAAGACACGGGATCGTCAGCAAGGGCTTTTTTATGATAGGTGTCCCAGGTGAGACCATCCAGACCCTGGAGGAGACGGCTTCCTTTATCCAGAGGCTTCCGCTGGATGAGATAAACATAAATTTTTTCACCCCGTTTCCAGGTTCCAGGTTGTTCCAGGAGGTGCTGGCAGAGGGCTTTCAGCCCGACTTCGCTCGAATGAACATGCTCGATGCTGTATATGTGCCCAAAGGCCTCAAAGACGAGGACCTGAAGAGGTACAGGAGGAAAATGATCTATTCTTTTTATCTGAAACCATCCAAAGTCTGTCAGTATGCCCTCAGGATGCTCAAAGATTTCGGAGAGTTCAAGAGGCTTCTCCGCATGGGAAAGATGTTTTTCAAGCTCTCCGCTTCCGAGTTGCGCAGGAAATCGTTCTCGTCGGGTGTATAACAGGCGAATCCCTGGTTGCCCCCCACTATGGAGCACTCCAGAGGCGGTCCATATGCATGACCGGGGGGCAGCGGGTTTCGGGGAGGGGTACGGTGGGCAATGAGGCAAAGTGACTTCGAGCGAATGGATGATTGGCTAAAGAGAGGCAATGAGGCAATGCAGTCTGGGGCTCGGCGTCTTGGCCTTCCGGATGGGGTTGCCTCTTCTGGAAGTGTGGAAGGCAACCGATGACAGCTCGTCGGCGATTTTCGGAACAACTTGGCGAAGGCTTTCCCAGGATTTGGAACCTGGTCGGTGGTGTTAGTCTCTTAAGACTGAGGTTTTGCGCAGGATGGATAAGATTTCTGAGTCATGGCGTCACCGGTTGATTGAGCATGGGGACGACGACGAGTTCGCGCAGCTTCAAGGCTGCGGTGGCCGCGGTGCGACCGAGCGTGGTCAGGTAGTACTTGTAGCGATTGCC
>Ga0068707_1000897_pt1 | contig 20514 bp, 21 predicted proteins | sample YNPNPMetaG_FD_66600 | JGI IMG/M metagenome (GOLD analysis project Ga0068707, IMG submission 66600) | Anoxygenic and chlorotrophic microbial mat microbial communities from Yellowstone National Park, USA - YNP NP MetaG | ecosystem: Environmental > Aquatic > Thermal springs > Hot (42-90C) >...
GTCTATTCCGTCTGTTCGGTCTTTTCCCTCTATTTCATCTGGCCGGCCTATCTCGTCTGTTTGGTCCATGCCCGATTCCCGAAAGATGCAGCCTTCGGGGGACCTGTCTTCGTGCGACGCACGGGCAGCTCCTTGCCCCCTGCCTCGTTCGGCCTCGGCTCAGCTTCGGCCGGATCCCCCTAAGGCGAAACCCGGTCCGAATCCTGGAAAATCAAAGCGCCTCCACCCTGCCTGCGCCAAGCGGGGCGCGGCAGGCAAGCCGCTCCGAGAAACCCCGTCACCCTGTGATCACTTACCACTACCCGGCGCACGGGCCACGGTCCCAGCCGGCGAGACCTCGGCCCTCCGTGGGCTCATCCATCCCTTTCCCAAGGGATGCAGGGCCGCTCGATGGGTATAGAGGATCTCCACTCGCATCCCGAGAAAGGCACCGAAGGGGTTGCGACGTCTGGGGATCCAGCGACAAAAAAACCGGTCCCAGCCATGCAATGGAAGAGGGAAGAAGACCGCGCTTCCCCACTCCACCTTGCAAAGGCCCAGGATCCTCCTCACCATGTATCCGAGCTCCCATACCGAGTAGAAGCGCGCCCGGCGATACACGGTATCGCGGAAAACGGCCTCCAGTTTCCTGTGGATTCCGTTGGCAGACAAGGAATTCAAGGCCCCGATGAAGACGGTTGCCCGGGCCACCCGAAAGGCCTCGGCGAGGGCCAAGAACGGACGGGGGGAGAACTCCAGCGAGGTGATCAATGTGACTACGTCGAAGCTGTTGTCGTCGAAAGGGAGGTCCTCGGCCGTCGCCAACCGCAGATCCGCGAGATGGCCCAGCTTCTCCCTGGCCACGCCCAACATGGCCTCCGACGGATCCACACCTGTCACCTCCAGACCCATCTGCCGAAAGAGAAGCAAGTGGTTGCCGGTGCCGCAACCGACGTCCAGAAGGCTCTGCCCGTAGGCCGGCCTCAAGAGGTCGAGGATGAGGTCGCTCTCCATGCGCTGGAGGTGTCTGCCTGCGGCAGACTGGTACCAGCTGTCGTACTGGAGGGCCATCTTCTTGTCGAAAAGATACTCCACCTGATGCCCCTTATCCATACAACTTCCATTGTGGGTGCTCGATTGAAGGATCCGCTGGCATCCCTATCCGTCTCTCCTCCTCCCGGATCAGCCTCGACTCACGGACGGACAAAAGACCTCGCCCTGCGTCGCCGCCAAGAGACACCCTAACGAGCATTCTAACGCGAATGCGAGGCGAAACAAGAGCATGGTCCGCTAGGATGAATTCAACCCTTGACACATGGGCGTATGTGGCTATAATTCATAGTAGCCAACTAGGATATTGGGCCGCCCGCCGATGTGAAAGGAGGCACGTAGGAGGCCTGCAGCGGCGCAGTGATTCAACAGGGGAGGGGAGTCCATGTACTCGGATATCGTGATGGACCATTTCCAGAACCCGCGCAACGTGGGAGAGATGAAGGACCCTGATGGCGTTGGGGAGGTGGGAAACCCCGTTTGCGGGGACATGATGAAGTTCTTCATCAAGGTGGAGGACGGTGTCATCAAGGACGTGAAGTTTTTGACCTTCGGCTGCGGGGCTGCCATAGCCGTGAGCAGCATGGTCAGCGAGATGGCCAAGGGGAAGACCCTGGACGAGGCCCTAAAAATAGGACGAGATCATGTGGCGCAGGCCTTGGGAGGCCTTCCGAAGAACAAGCTGCATTGCTCCAACCTCGGTTCAGACGCGTTGCACAGGGCCATCTACGACTACAAGCATAAGAAGTACGGAACCCCCATGCCCGAATACGAGGAACACGGGCATGACGAGGAGAGGAAGTTCCGCCACTGCCCGTATTGCGATCAGGAGAACCCCGAGACCGTCGTGTACTGCAAGGCGTGCGGAAAGAGGCTCTAGCCAGTGCCCCGGACGGTCTGTAGAGGGGTTGGAAGGTTTCGGCCCTTGCGCGCCATGGAGGGTGCGGGGGGCGGCTCATCATTGTGACGGACTCAAACTGACCACGGGTGGCCTCCAACTATCCCCCGGGCGGGGGTGATGCCTTACCTCAGGCTGGCAGCTATCTGACCGAGGCAGCCTCATGCGTTTGTCCAAAAAGGCCCAGTACGGGACGAGGGCGATGTTGGAGCTGGCCCTGAATTATGACAGGGGTGTGGTCTCCCTCTCCCACATTGCCAGACAACAGGGGATCTCCCTCAAGTACCTGGAGCAGCTCGTCAGACCGCTTAGGCAGGCGGGGATGGTCGAAGCCGTCCGCGGCGCAACCGGTGGATACCGGCTCAGTCGGCCGCCTTCCCAGGTCAGCGTGGGTGAGGTCATCCGGGCCCTGGAGGAGCCCATGAATCCAGTCGAATGCCTGGACGATACGCGGCTGTGCGAGCGTTCAGGTCAATGCAGGGCAAGGAACATATGGGTCTACCTCTCTCAGTCCATCCAACGCACCCTGGACGCCATCACCCTGGAGGATATCCTCAAGCAGCAGGAACGGTCGCCCGCAGCAGAGAAACAAAGACCATGAAATGGAGGAGAGGGCCCGGGGACTGAACTGAAACAAGAGACAAGGGTTCTCCGGCCCGGCAACCCCGGCCGTTCATCTCTTTACAGGCGGCGAGGAACGTTCGCCTTGGCCAACGCCGGGAGGCCCTTCTCCAACTCGGAGACCCGCTGGGCCACGAGCTGACGGAACGAGGCCATTTCGGCCTTGCTCACAGGCTCTGCGTTGATGAAGTTCACCTTGAGGGGATCCACGAACTGACCCCCCTTGAGGAGCCTGAAGTCGAGATGCGGGCCCGTAGCGAGACCTGTGGCCCCGACGTATCCGAGGAGTTGCCCCTGACGCACGGCCATCCCGGTACGGATGCCATCTGCGAATCGCTGGAGGTGACCGTAAGTGGAGATGAATGTGCCGTTGTGCTGGATCTTCACGTAATTGCCGAATCCCCCTTCCCAACCGGCATACGTTATGCGGCCATCGCTGACGGCCCTCACGGGGGTTCCCGCCGGGGCCGCATAATCCACCCCGAGATGAGGTCGATAGATGCCCAGGATCGGGTGGAGCCGGCTTTGGCTGAAAGTGGAAGAGACACGGGTGTACTTCAAGGGGGACTTGAGAAAGGTCTTGCGCAGGGACCGTCCCTCCCGGTCGTAATAATCCGCTCGGCCGTCTCTTCCCTGGAACCGGAAGGCGTAAAAGGGCTTCCCTCGGCTCTCTAAACGGGCGGCCAGGATCCGGCCTGCCCGAACGAACTGGCCGTCCAAGTATTTCTCTTCGAGCAGCACTTGGAAGGTGTCTCCCTGGCGAAGATCCACGTGGAAATCGATGTCGTAGTCGAATATCTCGATCAGGGAGAGTATTACCGGCACCGGAAGGCCCGCCTCCTCAGCGGCCTTGAAGAGGGAACCGCGTATGGTCCCCGAAAACGTGCGTGGCCGGACCTCGTAATGGAACGCCTCCTTCCTTCCTTTCAGTCCGTCCTTGGTCCGCTCCACCACCAAGAGATGATCGTCATCGGCCAGGGACTCAAATCGAAGGATCTGCCCGCTGCGCTCGTCGTAGGTCAGCGTGAAACTCCTGCCTTCCGGGAGGCGTCTCAAATCCAGAACCGGCCTGATCGCCTGGGCCAGCTCCTGGATCGAGGGCCCAGGGATCCCCTCCTTGGCCAGGAGATCAGAGAGGCAGTCCCCTTTCTTCAAGGTCGTCTCCACGGTGCGCTCGGAAGATTCGGCCAAGGAGTCCTCCGCCGAGTCCCCCAGAGGGGCGCTCATCGGGCTGCGAACCGCGGCTGGGCTGAGAAACGACTCGAATCTGGGTTCAGGTGCCGAGGAGAGGGCGGAGTCCCTTATCACCCATTCTGCCACGGCCATCAGAAGGAAGGCCGTGGCCAGCAATCCCATGGACCTTGTCAGTATCAACTCGCCCTTTCTGCCTGTCGTCAATAGCCTTCGAAGCCGCTCCCTGCACAGGGACTTGGGGTCAGAGTGCCGCTTGATGACGTCCTTTCTCAAAACAGCACCTCCATCATCTTGCCCACCGAATCCACACCGATGAGTTCCAAGGAGGTCTCCTCCCGGACTTGCTCCAAGTTGCCCTCGGGCAAGAGGCACCTTTGGAAACCCATCCGGTGGGCCTCCCGAAGTCGGGGCGAGACCCTCTGGATGCCCCGCACCTCCCCTGTAAGTCCGATCTCCCCGAAGAGGACCAAATCGGGATCCAGGGGGCGGTTCATGTGGCTGGATGCTATAGCAGAAGCTATTCCCAAGTCAACCCCGGGCTCCTCAACCCGCATCCCCCCTACGACATTCAGGTAGATATCCTGCTCCGCCAGGCGCATCCCGACCCGTTTCTCCAGCACGGCTATCAGCAGGGCGGCGCGCTGGCCGTCCACGCCCATGGTGGCCCGCCTCGCCACACCGAAGCTGGATCGCGCCACGAGGGCCTGGAGCTCCACCAAGACAGGGCGATTTCCCTCTATACTGGCCAGCACCACCGAACCGGAAACCCCTCTTGGCCGTTCCTTCAGAAACCTCTCCGAGGGGTTGAGGACCTCCTCCAGGCCCCCTTCGCGCATCTCGAGGATACAGATCTCGTCAGTGGAGCCGAAGCGGTTCTTCACCCCTCGCAATATCCTGAATGGATGGCCGCGGTCCCCCTCCAGGTAAAGGACAGTATCCACCATGTGTTCGAGGATCTTGGGGCCGGCGAGCACCCCCTCCTTTGTGACATGGCCCACCAATATCACGATCATCCCGCGGCCTTTGGCCAGGGAGGTGAGGATGGCGGTGGTCTCCCGCAGTTGCCCTACGCTTCCTGGGAGGGACGGGTGGCTGTCGGTGTAGAGGGTCTGGATGGAGTCCACGATCAAAAGTTCCGGATCCAAAGGGAGGCAAGCCTCAAGGGAACGCTCCAGGTTGGGCTCTGCCAGGACCCACAGTCGATCGTGGGAGAGCCCGAGGCGCTCGGCCCTGATCTTGATCTGGTGTGGGGATTCCTCCCCGCTCAGGTAAACCGACCTCGCCCCCTGCGCTGCCAACCCGCATCCCAACTGGAGGAGAAGGGTGGACTTGCCGATCCCAGGGTCACCACCCACAAGGATCACCGAGCCGCTCACCAGCCCTCCCCCCAGGACCCTGTCCACCTCGAGCCATCCTGTGCTCAGCCTTTCGGTCTTCTCAGCGGGGATGGCCGAAAGCGGCAGGGGTGCCGGTAGGGTCCCGGAATCGAACCAGCCTCGTCTCACAGGAGACTCAGGGAGGGAGGCCTCCTCAACCAGGCTGTTCCACTGCCCGCACTCCGGACATCGACCCATCCATTTGAGGGATCTGTAAGCGCAGGATTGGCAGACGAAGACGCTCTTTTTTTTTGCCATGGCCACCCGTCGAAGCCGCGATCTCGCGAGTCGCCGGCGATTGTACGGTGATGCCTCCTCATTGTCAACCAGAAAGTAATCCCTCAGCTTTGCGGGACAGCGCTTCTTCCCTTACGGGCACACCCGGAGGAAGCTACCGGGGCACAGCGAAAAAACCGATGGGCACCCGCGGACGGGGATATAGGACAAGTGTGTCCAGGGTCAAACCCGCCGGAAGAGCAATGTATTCCGAGTCCGCCAATTGAACGCGGGCGAATCCCTGCGGAAACCTCGAGAGGAGGACAGGGCCCGCGAAGACCGAGGCGTCAACCGCCCAGTGGCGGATGCCACCGCGAGTGGTAAAATACGGGTCGAGCTCAAGAGAGCGTTAAAAGGGGGAACTGGGCTGTGGGTGGGATGAACCGGGGGACAGGATGAAGGAAAGGGGTGCACGGATCGTCCTTTGGCTGTTTGTTCTGTGGGGCCCATGGATGTTGGCCGGCCGGCTTTTTGCGGATACCGGGGGGGGATTTCCAGGCCAGATTCCCTGGGGGAAGACCAAGGAGGAGATACAACGGATCACCCAGGAGGACCCGGATCCGGCGCTGTCCAAGGGAGACGTCCTGGCGTTCAGGTCGAAGGCATTCGGGGAGGATGTCGTCCTCGAGTATGCCTTCAGAGGGGATAGACTCGTTGAGGTGAGATGCCTTTTCGCCAAGTACCTTGAGGGCAGAAAAGACGGCCACGGGGCGGATCCAGGGCAATGCATCCAGGACTACCTGAGGATCAGGAAGCGGCTCACCAAGAGATACGGACAGCCCCAGGAGACCGCTGCGGCCACCTCCAGGGAGGAGGGCAAGGCACTGGAGGTCTTCTCTGAGGTCAAAGACCTCAGGAGGCTCGGCTCCATGGAGGAGGCCATACGAAAGGGTGCGGCGCTCTGGTACACGTCATGGAAGGCCGAAGGTACCTTGGCGATCCTGCTCCTTACGGGAGGGCAAGGTGCTATCCGGCTGGAGGTCCGTTGCTCTCCCCTGGAGGCCAGCGAGGTGGCAGATCCGGGCACTCTGCCCAGGGAAGAGTGAACAGCTCAGCATCCCGGTCTTTGGCGGCCATCCCCCTGACAAAGCCTCTCAGCGCGCAAGGCCTCCCCTCTTGCCTGGTTCATTCCAACAAAGGGATCACCTTCTCCAGGTCGGAGTCCGGGCCTTTGGGCTCCACAAGGAGTATGTGGCCGCTTTCGATCTCCGCGGCCCCCTCTCGAAGCAGGAATGCCGCGAGGGCTTGGTTGTAGTTGAAGGCGATCCCGAGTCCTCCGGCCCGTGCCACCCCAAGTATACCTTCGCTATCCCCCATGGTATCGCCCATGTGCGCGACATGAGCGAAGGGCACCCCGAGGGATCGGGCCAGATCCAGGGCCAAGCGGGCCTTGTCCCCTTCGTCCTGGATCCCCAAGACGACCTCACCGGTCGCTCGGACGGAATCGTAAAGCCCCCTGCTGCTGGCCCCCGGTCTTTGGATGTATTGCCGCACCAGGGACTCCAGCTCCTCCTCCCCAAGGACCCTGCCGCCCGAATGGGCGAAGACAAGGCGATTGCAACGTGCGTGGAAAGGGATGGCGAGTGTGCTGTAGCGAATCGCATGGAGTGTCACCGTGTAGCCCGTGGAGACAATGGCCAGATGAATCCCGTGATTCTCCACGAAACTCATGAGCGATCTGTATCCGGCCATGAAAGGCATCTGCCGCATGGCATACTCTATGGCGATCCTCAGTGGCAGACCCCTGGTCTGTTCCCCGGCGATTCGAAAGGTCTCCGCCAAGGAAAGTCTTCCTTCCGTCTGCAGGGCAAAGGCAGCCCGGGCCTTCTCGTAGCGGACTGGTTCTTCCGGGAACCCCACGCGTATCATCTCCTGCATGGTATGGGGCTGGACCAAGGTCCCGTTGAGATCCGAGGAAAGGAGTTTGATCGATGGCATGGAGGATCTCCTCATCAGGTAGAGGCCCGCAATGGTCTGCCGAGACGGTGAGGGAGAATGGAGAAGAAGAAAAGCACGGCAAGGAGCAAGACCACGGCCGCCCCGGAGGGCAGGTCCAGTTGGTAGGACAGCCAGAGCCCCCCCACAGTGGAACCCGTCGAGACCGCAATGGATACCATTACCATGGCCCGGATGTGCCGGGTGAGGTTTCTGGCTGTGGCCCCAGGGATGACCAAGAGCGCCTCGACCAGGATGATGCCTACCAGATACATGGACATGATGACCACCACGGCCATCACCACCATGAACACGTATCGAAGCATGCCCACTGGAACTCCGCTCACCCAGGCCATCTCCTCGTCGAAGCTGAGGAAAACTAGCTCCTTGTAAAAGGCGAAGAAGACGGACAAAGCGGCCACGGTCAGGACAAAAATCTCGGCGAGCTCCCCCCTCGCGACAGCCAGGATATTCCCGAACAGAAAACCGAACACATCTACGTTGTAGGTGCGCGACAGGTGAAGGAGCACGACCCCCACCGCCATGGAGGCCGAAAACAGGATCCCTATGGCGGCATCCTCGCCGATCCTGCTGTGCTTCCTGGCCCATTCGATGATGATCGCAACCAGCACCGAGAAAGTGACCCCGGTCCACAGGGGGGGCACCCCGAGCAGGAAACCAAGGGCGACCCCGCCAAAGGCCGAGTGGGAGATCCCGACACCTATGAATGCCATCCGTCGAAGGATGACGAACACCGAGAGCACCCCGCAAAGAACGCTGACCATTATCCCGGCCAGCAGTGCCCTTTGGAGGAAGCCCACCGTCAGAAGATCAATCATCGTGAGACCTCACGACCCGATGAGGCACCTCACCATGGAACAGATACTCGACACTGCACCCGAAGGTCTGCTCGAGTCCCAGCCGGCCGATGGGAGGGGGCTGGTGGACATGTATCCTTCGGTTGATGCATATGACGTCGTCGACGAAACGGGAGACCGCCCCCACGTCATGGCACACCATGAGCACCGTGAGCCCCATCTCCTGTTTCAGTCTGTTGACCAACTCGTACAACTCGTCCTGGGCGCACGCATCCAAGGAGACGGTCGGTTCGTCCAGGATCAAGAGCCTGGGCTCCACGCAAAGGGCCCTGGCGATGAAGACTCGTTGCTGCTCTCCGCCCGAGAGCTCCCCCACAGGCCTCCTGGCCAGGTGCCCGATTCCCACCCGCTCGAGGCTCCGCGCGGCTGCCTCCCTATCTTCTCTCCGCACCCTCCTGAAGAGGCCGAGGCGGCCGTAACGACCCATGAGGACGACGTCTTGCACGGAGACCGGGAATCCCGGGTTGCCCAATGGCCTCTGGGGCAGGTATCCGACGATGGCCCCACGGGCCCTGAGGCGCTCAGGGGGCTCGCCGAAGACGCTGACCGCCCCCCGGGAGGGTTTCACGAGCCCGAGGATGACCTTGAGCAAGGTGCTCTTTCCCGCACCGTTGGGGCCTAGGATCCCCACGTAACTCCCCTCCTGGATATCCAGGTCGATGTCCTCCAATGCGGGAACGCCGTTATACTTGACGCACAGACCCCGGATCTGAACGGCGATGTCTCCCATTGGACAAGCCCCCCTTGTCTCACCTGCCTGCCATGGCCTGCTCCAGGACGGAGAGGTTGTAACGCATCATCGCCACATAGCTCGACCCGTAAGGAGGCCTTCCCCCCAATGGGTCGAGCATCAAAACCTTCACCCCGGCCTCTTTGGCGATGATCTCCGCCACTCGCGGGTTCAGTTGAGGTTCTGCAAAGATCACCTTTATGTTGTATTTCCTCACCGCCTCCACGATCCTCTGGATGTTGCGTGGGGCGGGTTCCCGACCTGGAGAAGCCTCTATGACCCCCACCTCCCGCAGCCCGTACCTCCTGGAGAAGTAGGTGTAGGCAGGGTGGAAGCAGACATATTCCCGGATCGCGAAGGACGAGACCCGTCTCTCGATTTCCCGGTGCAGCTCGTCGAGTTCCCGCAGGAATCTCGAGAGGTTCGCCTTGTACGAATCCTCGTGCCTCGGGTCGACCTGGATGAAGGCCTGACATATGGCCCGGCTGATTCCCTGAACCAGGACAGGATCCATCCAGACATGGGGGTTCCCCCTCCGATGGCGGTGCTCCGCTGCCTCCCCCGGCTCCATCTCGGATCGCCCCTCCGTGGAATGGTGCAGCTCCCCTCGCCCCTGCGAGGCCTGCCCCTCGTGAGCATGAAGGCCCGCCTCTCGGATGAGGGAGATCCCCCGGGTGGCCTCCACGACTGCCAGGTCGGCGGACCCCCTGGAGGCGATGAGCCTTTCAGCCCAAGGTTCCATCCCGGCGCCAATGTAAACGAAGACCCGGGCTCGGGCGGCCTTGGCCACCAGAGAAGGAGGTGGCTCAAAGGTGTGGGGGCTCGCCCCTGGGGGGATCAGCACCTCGACCTCCACCAGATCGCCGCCGATCTGGTTGCAGAAATCACCCAATGGCAGGATGCTGGCTACCACAGGGAGCTTGTGAGCAAAGGCGACTGACCAGAGGGGACCCGGCCCACTCGGGAGCACCCCCATACACGAGCAAACCAGGACGATTGCGATCCTCTCTAGAAGCCCCTGGCCCCCGGCCAGACGGTTTTCCCCGGAGCGGTGAACTCGGTTCTTGGTTGTGGATGTCATCCCTGCGCTTCCCCCTCGTTCGCCTCGGTATCCCACGCCCGATACAGGGCTCGAGAGGCACCACGAGCGTGGATGAAAATGCAACAAAGTCTCATCTAGGAAATCACCCCCCGGCATCTCGAGCAGGTACCTGCCACGCGTATCTCTATGCGCTCGGCCTCGTTGCCCAGAGGCCCTCTCAGTTCGCCCCACAGCCTGTCGATCGGAACCGGGTCGAGGCACTGAACCTCCCCGCACTTCTGGCATTGGAAGTGAGGGTGCGGCGGGTGGTGCTCGCAGGCCAGTTCGAAACGCGCCCCCCTGCCCCCCATGGGGAGCCGCCTCAGGATCCCAAGCCGCGTGAAATGATCCAGAATCCTGTAAACGGTAACCCTGTTGACCTTGCCGCTGGCCCTCACCCCTTCCAGGATCTGATGGGCCGTCATGGCGCGCTGGCCGCCGGCCATGACACCCAGCACGGCTAGCCGAAGGCGGGTTGCCCTCATCCCTTTGGAGGCAATAAGCTTCCGGAAGTCGCAACGATCGCCCATGTTGTGATCTTACACAAAAAGCAACTCAGTTGCAAGAGTCTCCAAGCCCCCGGAAGGTGTTAGGAGATCCTTCCCGGGTGATTCCTCCTGCCACCTTCACGACGAGACATCGAGATATGCAACCGATGGAGCTCACAGCTCGACGGCCAGCACGATTCCCTGGCCCGCGAAGCCCGCTTCGCCGCTACATGCCACGGAACCGACGCCGGCTCCGTCTTGGGGAATAGGTCGCCTTCTGCTATGCTTTCTTTTGGCCTCTGTGGGCTCCCCCGGCCCGGCCACTTCGATATGCCGAGCCGGGGTTCGAGGCAGCACCGCAGGCGGCAGCGTTCATAAAAGGCCTCTGTAGCATGAAATCTTCCCGCGCCACTGCCTGGACGGAATTGCTCGAAAGGAGCGTGGTCACGCCTGAGCAACTGGCGCAGGTTTTGCCGGTGGACCGTGCAGAGACCGAGGAGGTCAGCGCCCGTTACCCCCTTCGCATCAACCCCTATTACCTCTCTCTGATGCGTTATCCTGGAGATCCCATTTGGCTGCAGGTCGTCCCCGACCGTCGAGAGATCGAGGACACGGGGGGCATGGAGGACCCGTTGGACGAGGAGCGGCTCAGCCCAGTGCCCAATCTCGTCCACAGGTATCCCGACCGGGTCCTCTTTTTGGTCTCCAATCAGTGCGCAACCTACTGCCGTTTCTGCAATCGCAAGCGCAAGATCGGTCTTGGTTTCCCGGTGGATGAATCGACCTTCGCACAAGGGTTGAGGTACATCGCACAACATCCGGAGGTCAGGGACGTGCTCCTGTCGGGAGGTGACCCCTTGCTTCTCCAGGACAGTGTCCTCGACGGGCTCCTAGGCGAACTGAGGGCCATACCCCATGTGCAGATCGTCCGGATAGGGACCAGAGTCCCGTGCACGCTCCCTCATCGGATCACGGCGTCTCTCTGCGGGGTGCTGAGGAAGCATCTGCCTCTCTACATAAGCACCCATTTCAACCACCCCTGGGAGCTCACGCCCCAGGCCAAGAGGGCCTGCTCCCGTCTTGCCGATTCCGGCATACCCTTGGGGAACCACACAGTGCTCCTTCGTGGCGTGAACGACGATCCGAAGGTCCTCGGCGAATTGATGCGGGCCCTCGTCACCGCCAGGGTGAAGCCGTATTACCTGTTTCACCCCGACTTGGTCAAGGGGACGTCGCACTTCCGTCCATCCATCACGAAGGGCTTGTACATAATGGAGAGGCTGCTGCGGTCGGTCCCGCAATTCTGCTTGCCCGACTATGTGGTGGACTTGCCCCACGGGGGTGGAAAGGTCCCTCTGCTCCCGGCGGATCTCAGACGATGATCCAGCCTCGAAAAGGCCGAGACAGGCCCGTGCTCCGCCAGATCCGGTGTGAGTGAAGCCGAGGCCTTTTGCGGAGAGAAGCTCGAGGTTAGGGTTTTGCTAATGGGGCCGGAAAAACCTTGGTGCCGGGCGATTCCCAATTTCACAACTAGCCCGAAAATCCGCACCACCGACAATGGATTTGCGGGGCCGGTTACGTATGGCCCTGCTCCCTTGTCTTGTACTGCTTTCATTCATCCTCGGATCCGCCGACGGGAGGATCCGTCAGATCCCCCTCCTTCCTCGGCTGCCTGCCTGTGGGGCGCCTGATGGCGGGGCACTTTACATTCCTTTCTGTTCGTGAGGTTGGATCTCAACCTTTGCGCATGCCCGTAGCTCCCCTTCGGGCAAGATGGGACATGGCCTGCGGCAAAGGCTTGGCCCGGAGGCCGTGAGTTGAATAACGTAAGGAGCCGGAGCTGATGAAGGGACTCTCGCTCTCCATGAAGGGCATAATTCCATTTGTGCCGGGATCGTGGGGGTCCAGGGGGGTGGTTGCCTGGGTAGTTGGGTTGGTATTCTTTCTCGTCTTTCCCGAGTCCCCCATGGCCGGTTTGTTCGGGCCCTCCCTGCCCAAGGGGAGGGAGGTGGAGGATCCGCATTTGGTCCGACTTTTCGAGCCCGAGTTTCCTTATGAGAGCATCAAGGTGATCGAGACCGAGGAGGGAAAGAGGTATGTGGTGATAAAGGCGACGAGATCCATCGATGATCGGGCACAGTCTGATTACTGCTACAAGATGCTTCCCAAAAGGAACATCGTCCTCTACAGGGCGGGGTCCGAGTAGACCAAGACGGTCTTGATTGCCGAGCTCACCATGTATCGGTTTCCTTCGGAGAGGCCGTATGTGGTCGAGTATTCTCGTATAGAGGGTCAGCCAAAGAACGACAAGCCGTGGGCCCCTGTGGAGAGCCTCGTGGAGTTCGATGGGAGATACATAATCGTGCAAGTCGACAAGGAGTTCGGGCGGGTTTTCAGGCGCTTTGTCCTTTACCCGGAGGAGGATGCGGGCTGCCCGGATCCCCCATTTGTAGGCCGATATCCGAACTCGAGGAGCCTTGCGTGTTTCGCGGAGGAAGACAGGATTGTTTTCGTCTATGTGACTCCCGACTCCAAGGAGGCCGTGTTCGACTATTACAAGCCGCTATTGAAGGCGCACTATGATTCGGTCGGGTTCTGCTGCCCGGAAAAAGAGTGGGGGAAGTATGCGTTATATGGACTCATTCCTCGAGATGTTCGCTTATCTGAGCTTACCCATCTGGTACAGCCTAGGGGTGGAAAAAGGGTGGACTCTCTGAGTGTCCCGGCTGGCAGCATGATACTGGAGATCCGGGCGGACGGCATAATAGGCACTGCGGGAATGAAACCCCTCTCTCTTATAACAGTAAGGGTGGTTGTCGACTCCGTTGCCGTTGCCAGGCTTGTAGAGAGCAACAGACGTTATTGCAGAGAGCAGGTTCGGTGATTCTTGCATTTTTGGGACCGACAGCCCCCGTGGTGGCCGTCATGTCGTGGTTCCCGGCAGAAGTTGCGGCCTGGGGGCCCATCAAGCACATGACCATATTGGAGGAGGTGATAAGGCATCCAGAGTTGGATCCGGCTGTGAGGAGCACTTTGGAGGGCAACCTCAAGTATGCAAAAGGTGGTGCGGTGGGGCCGGATCTGGGAGATCTTGATTCATGGTGGAGCTCCGGCGATGCCTCCGGTCATGATTGCCCGAGGGATCTCGCCCGGCGTATGTGGAAGGTGGCCGGGAGTCGAACGGCAATCCCATAACTGGTCACGGGGGGTGGCGGCATTTCTATTAGCTTCAAGTCTTCGGCGCTCGATTTTCCGAAGGATTTGGCCTCCGGGGGATGCTTGTTCCCTCCTTCGGTCGGCCTCAGCTCAGCTCCGCCCGAGAGGGCTTCCCCCGGGTCCGAATCCTGGAAAATCGAAGCGCCTCCGCCAAGCCGCTCCGAGAAACGCCGCCACCCTGTGATCACTTACGGAATCCCTGCGGCTTGAGCCAAGACGAGGCATTGGTGCGCCCTCTGTGGCTTTGTTGGCTGGAGGGCGAGGATCTTGTGCTGCGAGAGGGGGAGCTGCCCATTTTCGCCTTGCACCGAACTGGGCAGTGTCGGAATTAGGGTGTCAGAATAGGGAGAGACGAAAAGGGACAGAAAACTCATTGACAAATTTACTCCTTCAAGATATCAAAGAGGTGCGTTTTCTCTGAGATCCTTGGTTATCCCGGCGCAGCCGGCTCTCCTGAAGAAGGAGATATCGAGATGGACATAGAGAAAACCTTGCAGGAGTCATTTCTTTTCGGGGAGTTTCCGCATGAAGAGATCCGCAGGGTAGCGCAGATCTGCACGACCCTGAAGATCCCCAAGGGGCAGACCATCTTTGAAGAAGGCGAGCACGGTGACGCGCTGTTCCTGGTCCAAAGGGGCAGTATCCGGATCTTCCGCGTCCTGTCGGAGACCTACCGAGAAACTTTGGCGATGCTCGGTCCCGGGGCCGTCTTCGGCGAGATGTCCTTCATAGATCGGGTGCCAAGGTCGTCCTCCGCCGTGGCGGAGGAAGGATCCGTACTGATCCAGGTGAGCAGATCGGATTTCGATGTGATACTCTCCAAGCAGCCTTCCCTCGCGTCGAAGGTCATCAAGAAGATCGCCTCGGTCATGGCCACCCGGATCCGGGCTACCAACGACAAGATTTCCGAAGCCGTCAGATGGGTCCAGGAGATCCATGAACGTTCCGAGTGGGGCCTCGGTGAGCTCAGAGCAGGGAAGAGCCAAGTGGAGATAGCCATACAAGGAAGGGGGAAGACGACCGGCAAGGTCGTCGACGTCACCCAGAACCCAGTGGGATTTGCCATCCTATGGGAGAGTGAAGATGGTCGGATGCACTGGACCCCCTATCATGCCCTTTATTATCTGCGTGTCCAAGCCTGAAGGAGGGCCATGTCTTCTCGGGCTAGGCGTCTCTGCTCACGAACGCTCAGGTTAGGCCTCCGGGAGGGCCAGCGATGTATCCTCTGAACGAAACGGAAGAGCCGGGGAGGAAAGGGCTTCCCAAGACCGTCAGCCAGTTCCTGGAAAAGGTCGGCAGGGAGCGGGCGCTCAAGGCTGGCGAGAGCCTATTCCAAGAGGGTGAGCCGGGCAACTCGCTCTTTGTCGTGCGCTCCGGCTCCCTGAATGTTTACAGGGAACTAGATGCGCATCGCAGGGAGTTCTTGGCTGTGATCCATGCCGGGGAGGTGGTGGGAGAGTTGGAGTTCCTCGACGGGGGGCCACGCTCCCTGTCGGTTGCGGCCTTGGAAGACACGAAGGTCTTGGAGCTCGACAGGAGCGCCTTGGAGCGTATAGAGGGCGACAATCCCTCGGTCGCCTTCGACCTGTACAGCCTGATGGCCAGGCTCCTATCTGAAAGGGCGAGGGCGACCAACGAGCAATACAAGAGAGAGATCATAAGGGGGATCGAGACTAGCGGGACGCAGATCCTGGACCTTCATTACATCCTCAGGGACACATTTCATGTGGAGATCTGCCTGACAGGTGGCGAGGTCTTCGTGGGCAGGGTCGTCTTGATGACGAGGTCCCACGGAGGCTACCAGATCACCATCATGGACAAAGACGGATACCTCATCTGGATACCGTATGGCTCCGTCGCATGCATCAGGGCGCTGGGTTGATCCACCGGCCCCCCTTGCGTCACCCTCTTCGAGACGCAACTGGTCACGGGGGGTAGTACCGGTCTATCTCGTCTATTCCGTCCGGCTGGCCTATCTCCTCGGTCTCGTCTGTGCCTGATTCTCGACGGACGTAACCTTTGGGGGACCTCTCTGCGTGCTACGCACAGGCAGGTCCTTGCCCCTCCCTTTTCGCCCTCCCAGAAAGACTCGGGCGCAAGGCCTTCCCCCGGGTCCGAATCCTGGAAAATCCGAGCGCCTCCGCCCTGCCTGCGCCAGGCGGGGCGCGGCAGGCAGGCAAGCTGCTGCGAGGAACGCCACCGCCCCTGATCACTTACTTCGAGACATCAGGATATGCAGGACCCTGTCGAGATCCTCCTTGCCGTAATACTCGATGATGATCTGCCCCTTCCTCTTGCCCTCCACGATCCTCACCTGGGTCCCCAACAGCGACCGCAGCTTGTCTCGCACATCCTGGAGGTGACCGGAAGGCGGAGCCTTCTTGGGAACGGAAATCCTCGGGGACTTACCAAGAGCGCCAGCCAGTCTCTCTGTGGACCTCACCGACAGGCCCTTGGCTATGACCTGCCTCAAGAGGCCCTCCTGCATTTCCACCGGGACTCCGAGGAGACACCGGGCGTGGCCCGCACTGATCAAGCCCTCCTCCAGGGCCTCTTGGACCGGGGGGGAGAGCTTGAGCAACCTGAGGGAGTTGGTGATCGTGGATCGGTCCTTTCCAAGCCTAGCCGCCAGCTGCTCGTGCGTCGCAGCATGAAGGTCGAGCAAGGCCTGATACGCACGGGCCTCCTCAAGGGGTGAGAGGTCCTCCCTCTGGAGGTTTTCGATCAACGAAATCTCCAATGCCTCCCGATCCGAGGCCGGGCGGACAATGGCTGGGATGCGCTCCAGCCCCATGAGCTTGGCGGCCCTCCAGCGACGCTCCCCTGAGATCAGCTCGTAGCCCTCTCCTGAGGGACGCACCAGAACGGGGGAGAGTACCCCCTTTTCCTTGATGGTCTGCATGAGCTCTTCCAGCCTCGCCTGATCGAACCTGCGGCGGGGCTGACCAGGAGCCGGGGAGATCGCCGAGACAGGGCACATGAAGGTTCGCTCCCCCTCCACCTCGGGTGGAGGGATCAAGGCGTCCAGTCCCCTTCCAAGTCCCTTTCCGCCCCTCATGGTCGCCTTCCCCCGCTGCGTTCCACCAGCTCTTCGGCAAGGTCCAGATAAGCCTTGGCCCCTGCGCATGTGACGTCGTAAATCAGGGCCGGTTTGCCGTGACTCGGGGCCTCTCCGAGCCGTACGTTTCTCGGTATCACGGTGCGGAACACCTTGTCGGCGAAGTGAGCCCTCACCTCTCTTTCCACTTGGTGGGAGAGGTTGTTGCGGCCGTCGAACATGGTCAATAGGATCCCCTCCAGCTTGAGCAAGGGATTGAGACGCTCCCGCACCAGGCGCACGGTGTGAAGCAAACGGGTCAGGCCCTCCAAGGCGTAGTACTCGCACTGCAGCGGGATCAGGACAGAGTCGCTGGCCGTCAAGGCGTTCAAGGTCAGGATCCCCAGCGATGGCGGACAGTCCAACAGCACGTAAAGATACGCCGCGTGGTTCAGGCTGGAAAGGGCCTTGGCAAGGAGCCGCTCTCGCTGCGGCACATCGATGAGTTCGATCTCAGCCCCAGTCAAGGAAGGCTCGGCCGGGACAATGGACAGGTTTCTGATGCCAGTGGCCACCACATTATCGGCCAGAGAGCTCTTCCCGATCAGGGCGTGGTAAAGATGCTTGCCCAGGGATGCCCCCGATACACCTACGCCAGAGGAGGCATTGCCCTGCGGATCGCAATCTATCAGGAGGGTCGGGATCTCAGCCGCGGCCAGGGAGGCAGCGAGGTTGACGGCAGTGGTGGTCTTGCCCACCCCTCCCTTTTGATTCGCCACACATATCACCCTCAAAGGCCCACCCCCCAGCGGCATCTAGCCAGCCTGACATATCATAGCCCGATCTGGGCAAATCGCAACGCAATTGGTCACGGGGGGTGGCGGCATTTCTCTTCGCTTCAAGTCTCCGGCGCTCGATCTCCCAGAGGAGCTGCCCTCCGGGGGATGCTTGCCCCCTCCCTTGCCGCGCTCGCAAAAGGACTCATACGCAAGGCTTTCCCCCGGGTCCAAATCCCGGAAGATCGAAGCACCTCCGCCCTGCCTGCGCCAAGCGGGGCGCGGCAGGCAGGCAAGCCGCTCCGGGAAACGCCACCACCCTGTGATCACTTGCATCGCGACGCTTACGTTTCACGTGAAACATCACCCGCGACGTAGCACGGCGAGGCGTCTCCGATGCCCCACCACAGGGAGGCGCAGATCCAAAGAGCCGCACAGGCTCAGCCCCGTCTCATGGAGCTGACCCTCCAACTCGGCCATCTCGTAACGAGGGCCCAGCATGAGTACGATCCGCCCTTCTTCTTCCAGCAGAGGGAAGACCCAAGAAAGCCACCTTTGCGGGGGGGCCAAGGCCCTCGATATTATGGTATCGAAACGCCCCTTGAGATCAAGCTGCTCGATGCGGCCTGCGTGCACCGCCACATCCCTCAGGTCGAGCTCTCGCACGAGCTGTTTCAGAAAACTGACCTTCCGTCCCCTGGACTCTACCAGAGTGAGACGCACGCTCGGACAGGCGATCTTCAGTGGCACCCCCGGGAACCCAGCCCCCGAGCCTACGTCCAGCAGGGATTCCCCGGCACGAAGCAGGGGACATGCGGAAAGAGAATCCATGAAATGGACCCACACGACGGTCTCTTCGTCATCACGTGCTACAAGCCTGAAGACCCTGTTCCACTCCCGCAGGAGCCGCAGGTAGTGCGCGAACTGCCCCAACTGCCTAGGGGCCAGGTCGATGCCCAGCCCCTTCGCCTCTTGTTGGAACCTGCCGAGAAGATCGGAGTCGTGTCCGCCCATCCCCTATTTGCCCACGCAAAACCTACTGAATATCCTGGAGAGAACCTCCTCGCCGACCCCTTCCCCCAGAAGCTCGCCCACTTCGCCGATAGCCCCATGAAGATCCGTCGCGGCCAGCTCCAAGAATCGGCCCCCCTCCAAATTCTCCCTCGCCCTCATGAGATGCTCCAGGCATGACTCCAGCTTCTCTCTGTGTCTGACGTTGGTCAACACGATCTCCCCTCCCCGGGTACCCCCCATAAGCGCATCCCTCACCGTGTCGAGCAGATCCGATATACCGATCCCCTCTTTGGCCGAGATGCGTACCGTGGGAAGAGCCCTCAGAAAAGGCGGTAGCTCTTCTGTGGAGAGGCGTTCCGGCAGATCGATCTTGTTCAAGGCCACTATGCACGGCACCCCGCGCGCCAGTTCCGCCACCCCCGGATCGAACGGCTCCGGGGCCCTGCTGACATCCATCACCCAGATGATCAGGTCTGCCTGGGGAATTCGTGCCCGAAGAAATCGTTGCCCTTCTGCCTCGACGGGATCAGCAGGATCCCTCAGCCCCACCGTGTCTATGGCCCTGATGGGGAGTCCCCGCCACTCCATGCTCTCTTCTATTATATCCCTGGTCGTACCCGGGATGTCGGTGACGATGGCCCGTTCGAATCCCAACATGGCGTTCAGCAGGCTGGATTTTCCGGCGTTGGGCTGACCCAGGAGGATGATGGAGGCCCCTTCCTTGCACAGCCTCCCCATGGTATATGAATCGATGAGCCCCCGAAGCGTGGTCTCGATCTGGGAGATCTGCCTGAGCAAGAGAGCCTCCTCCGGTTCAGGGATCCCCTCCTCGGGAAAGTCGATGACGGCCTCCACCTGAGAGAGAATCTCCAACAGATCGTTCCTCAGCATTCGCAACGCGCTGGAGAGCCCCCCGCTCAGTTGACGCTGCGCCAGCTCCAGGCTGGCCAGGGTCCTGGCCTGGATCACGTCCACCACTGCCTCTGCCTGAGTCAGGTCTATCCTGCCGTTCAAGAAGGCACGAAGGGTGAATTCCCCGGGATGGGCCAATCTAGCCCCGTTACGCAGCACTGTCCTCAGTATCTCCTGGAGGACCGTCGTTCCCCCGTGGGCCTGTATCTCGAGGCAGTCCTCCCTGGTGTAGGTCCGGGGAGCCTCCATCAGCACCACCAATGCCTCGTCCACGACCCTGCCGGAGGAAGGATCCAATATTTCTCCGTGATGGAAACGATGAGAGGCCAACGGATGAGAGGCTCGGGACGGTCGGAAGAGGAGCTCGGCGATCTGCCGGCAAAGTGGGCCGCTGACCCTTACGATGCCTATACCACTGCGGCCGGCAGGTGTCGCGATGGCGGCGATGGTGTCTTGAAGATTGGCATGCCTCATATACCGCGTCTGGCCTTGGCCTGCTCCCTCTCGGATCTCCTCGACGCGATGACCACCTTCTTGAAGGGACCCGAACCCAGACTCCTCGTCGTCACGTCCTGGTCGTCTTTCAACTCCAGATGGATGATCCTGCGGTCATGGGCGTTCATCGGATCGAGGACCACGGATTGGCCTGACCTCTTCACCTGCTCCGCCGAGCGAATGGCCAGCCTCTTCAAACCTGCAACCCTCCGCTCCCTGTATCTGTCGCCATCCAACACGACCTTCCTGGGCTGCCTGAGCGCCCGATTCACCACCTTGTTGACGATGTGTTGAAGGGCATCGAGGACCTCTCCGTTTTTCCCGATGATGAGCTTGAGGTCTTGCCCTGAGATTTCCAACAACAAGGCCTCCTGCGTCTCTTTGGCATCGACGACCGCGCATTGAAGACCGGCCAATTCGAAGATCTTCTCCAAGACCGCCGAGACCTCTCCCCCCCCGAGGGACTTGCGCCAAGCCCTGACGTGGATCGTGTCGCGGCCAATCAGCCCCAGCAACTTCCTCCTTTGATCCACCACTTCGTAGTCGAGGTCTTCCTTG
>Ga0068707_1000898_pt1 | contig 20505 bp, 17 predicted proteins | sample YNPNPMetaG_FD_66600 | JGI IMG/M metagenome (GOLD analysis project Ga0068707, IMG submission 66600) | Anoxygenic and chlorotrophic microbial mat microbial communities from Yellowstone National Park, USA - YNP NP MetaG | ecosystem: Environmental > Aquatic > Thermal springs > Hot (42-90C) >...
ATTTAAGGTATAGCGACTAAAATTGTTACGTTCCAGCCCCACTACACCATCCTGTGTAAAATAGGATGCAGAGAGGTACAAATTTGCAGTTTCATTACCTGTCTGTGCAGAGACTGTGTGGCTCTGCATAGGGGCTGTGCTGAAGATAGCATCCATCCAGTCGGTACCGCTATAGGTAGTATCAATGAATTTGCGAAAACGATAACCGGCCTCGAGATTTCTGGGAGCCCAGAAAAATTGGGATTTATACTGTTCAAACGACAACGGCACATTATTGTTCAATGCCCACCTACTATATTGAGTGTTGGTTATCGTACCGTTGGACAGCGCCTCATCAGCTTTTTGCTTCAGGTATGTATACAAAGAAGCCGGATCCTGGTACAATACAGCTAAACTATCATCGGCCGAGCTCCATAGGGGGACATTTGCCTTATTCATCTTATTAGTAGCAATATCCCTTAATTTATTAAGTCCACCGGCCAGATCACCATACATTCTGTCATAGGCATAGGCTTCAGAAAAATACTCGCGATACTGGTCAGCGCTCATAGAATGAACATAGTCGGCCTGTTGCCAGCCATAATAACCGTCGTAGTTAACATTAACCTTGCAGTTGCTACTTTTTTTTTCCGGACTTGGTAGTAACAATAATAACCCCATTGGCACCTTCGGAACCATAAATAGCCGCCGATGCAGCATCCTTAAGGACTTCAACCGATTCTATATCATTAGGGTTGATTTCATTAAAGACATACTTCGTAGTCTTCATCCCGTCGATAATGAACAAGGGGTCAGCATTTCCGTTAGAGGAAACTCCACGGATACGAACCGTAATCCCTGCACCCGGGTTTCCCGATGTTTTGTTAAACACAACACCAGCAGTTTTTCCCTGAAGTGACTGTTCAAGTCGGGAGAAGGGTTGCGCAACTAATTCATCGCTTTTAATCTTTGAAATTGACCCCGTAACCAGACGCTTTTTCTGAACACCGTAACCAATAACGACCAGTTCACTCATTTCGGTCACCTCGGGAGCCATAGATACATCAATTACATTGCTTTAGCCCACGGCAATCTCCTGTGTAGCATAACCTACATACGAAAAAACCAGCGTAGAACCGGTAGCTGCAGTAATGGAATACGTACCATTAACGTCAGTCACAACAGCCTTATCGGTTCCTTTGATCTTGACCGTGGCGCCAGGAAGAGGCGCACCCGTTTCGTCCACAACTTTCCCCGTAATTGGCTTTTCCTACGCAAAGACAGCTGCCATTCCCAGTAGGAAAGTGGCAAGAAAGAACACTTTTTTACTATACGTTTGTTGTTTAATAGTTAATTAGTTAATAGTTAATAGTTAATAGTTTTTTAAATGTAAAAAACTACTACCCAAAAGTAGAAGCAAACAATTACATTCCTAATTATTTAAATATACGTAAAATTTACGACACTCGTACTATTTATGTACTACATTTTTTTATTTATCTGATTTTATGAATTTTATTAATTTTCATTTTTACAATTAAAATTACCCTCGGTAAAATATTTGGTTAAATTTTCTTTGTTGAAGTGCATAATTGAAGTAATTTAGCCCAATAATAACTGTCTGCTGCATCAGGATGAAGCAGCGGAGATCTATTAAAACTTGGCTTTCATGAAAGTAATACTTATAGGACCAGCTTATCCGTTGCGAGGCGGGATAGCAAATTTCAACGAATCATTGGCTATTGCCTTTATCAAGAATTCCATAGAAACTACTATAGTATCGTATTATTACCAATATCCCCGGTTTTTATTCCCCGGTGAATCGCAAACGGTAGAGGGGAAACCCACCTATTTATTAAAAATCAAACCCTTGATCAGCAGTATAAACCCATGGTCGTGGTTTAAGACAGCTCGTTATCTTTCGCAAGAATCACCCGACATGGTAATTGTTCAATTCTGGTTGCCCTATATGGCACCTGCACTGGGGTCAATATTGAGATTATTCAGGGGGCGCAACACCAAAGTCATCGGTGTAATGCACAATGTTTTTCCCCATGAAAAACGTCTTGCTGACAAAATACTAACCCGCTACTTTATTAGTGCCTGTCAGGGTTTTGTGTGCTTGTCGAAATCTGTTCTGCTACAATTGGAGCATTTAACTTCGAACCCCAATAAAATATTTGTTCCCCACCCCATTTATGATATTTTTGGCGACAAAGTTTCCAAAGCAGAGGCCCGGAAATATCTCGGACTATCACCATCGGACAAAGTTTTGCTCTTTTTCGGCATAATCCGCAAATACAAAGGGTTGGAATTGCTTTTACGGGCATTAGCCACCGACAGACTGAAAAACCTCGGCATTAAATTAATTGTAGCCGGTGAGTTTTATGAGGATAAACGCCATTATTTTCAACTCGTCGAACAATTAGGCATCAGCCAGCAGGTGATCTTCACCGATAGGTTTATCCCCAACGACGAGGTTAAATATTATTTTTGCGCAGCCGACATGGTAGTTCAACCCTATCTTTCGGCTACACAAAGCGGGGTAACACAGGTAGCCTACAACTTTGAACGTCCCATGCTGGTGACCAATGTAGGGGGGTTGTCGGAAATAGTCTTCGACAAACGCACTGGTTACGTTACCGAAGTTAATCCCGATGCTATAGCACTGGCTATCGAAGATTTCTATGTCAACAATCGTGAAGAAGATATGTCGGCCAATGTCCTTGCCGAACAATACCGTTTTTCATGGCATGCCATGGTAGATTCATTGCTGCAACTGGGCGACTCAATCAAAAAATAGAAGGAAAAAAATCGTCAGCAATTACTTATTACTTACTCTCCTTAAATCCAAACATAATAGCTACACATCCACTCTGCACATTTTCTACATTTGTGGTGGAAGTAAGCACTTTAACCACAATCTTCAACTGTTGGCTTGAGGAAAGCTTGAAATCCCATGTGGTGGCGTAATTGTGATCTTTGTTGGAATATAGCACATTATTATTAGCATCGACCACTTTAAACTCAATTTTAGGCAATTGTTCAGAACCACAAACAGCAATACGATACTCGGTATCAGAATAGAAGGTTTTGTAAAGTTCAGCTTCTTCGCCCTCGGTAAGAACAGCCGCATTAAAATTGCCATCATGTATGTATGGATCGAGTGCCGCCTTACATATTTTTTTGGCAAATCCCTTACACTGGGCACTGGCCTCGAACGCACCCAACGTAATCATGAAAAGCAACACAACGGATAATATTTTTTTCATAGGATGCTTAATTTTATAGTACAATCTCGTTTAACATTACATTATAAAATTACTCCGGATCGACCGTATTTTATCGGTTAGTTCTTTAAAAACCTCAGGTGTGACTATCTGCTTCGATGTCGACTTAAGTGTTGTAACATTAGTCGACTTATCGGTCACTGCCTCAATTTTCGATGTTTTTATTTCAATTTTATCAAATACCTTCTTGAGTTCAATCATTTCAACATATACGGAAGCAACGTCGGGATTGTTTTTATTTTCTTCAAGAAGTTTAAGCACAATATCGAGAGAAAGCTTCTGGTCAACGACACGTTCGACCAGCTTATTGTCCTTAAGATTATTGGGGTCGATCAGGGATGTACCGATATACAATCCTTCAATCCATCCACCCACCAAGACAATAGAGGCGATAGCAGTACGATCGTTTTCCTTAAGAAAACTACTTGTTGCCATAAAGGTTTCGGAGATGATGTCCATGATTACATCCCGGTTATTGACATTTTCTTCGAGCCGTTGAATGGTTTTATTGTCGATAGCGTCGAGAATACCAAGACCATTGGCCAATTTTTTGGCTGCCTGCATATAATTAATGGCAGTCTGGGTTTGATCAAACAAACTGGCAAAACTTAAATCGGTTGTGTAAATTCCCAGATTGAGTGCCATGCTCTTACTGGTAGTATAGTTGGATAGATTGCTCAGAGGATTGAGTAGTTTCTCGTTGTAGGTAGCCCCAGCCGTTTTAATTAACATTGCGGTTTCCAAAGGCGATGGAAGTGAATAAAATATTTTTTTGGCCTGATTGATATTCTCCATTATTTCGGTATCAACATCCACCTGTACCTCCTGTGGTTTCTTATTGTTGCAAGAATTGCAACTACTAAAAACCAAAACAACAGTCAGAACGATTATGCCAATAAATTTTATGCTTCTCATTGTCAGGTATTATTTATATTTCTTTTAATTAAAACCCTTTGTTTCTTACAAAGAAAAAAGTTAGTTCTAAAATTTAAATAAGTTGTCCAAATATACAATTTATTCTGATAAGACTTATAACACTTTATCTGTTTTTTTTATCCCAATCAATTTTTTCCTTACCAGACAATGTATCCCAAAAGAATACTATTCAATGTTTTTTCGCACCTGTTCAAAAAAATCATGAATGGCCGGAGTATTTTTCTGTTGGATGAGCTGATACAATTGTTCAAGAATCTTTTTCATGGCCTCGACCTGTTCGGCCGAATAGGGGCTGCAAAGAACTTCAGAAAGTAAATAATTATTTTCCGACATCAGTCCTTTGGCAATCTGCATATGTTTCTGAAACGTAGTACCAGGGGCTTTTTGTTTTTTAATACTGGCACCAAACAATAGAGTAGTAACAAATGGAATGGTAAGCGAGTAGGCAATGGTACGATCATGTTCATCGAACGAATATTCAAAAATATTCAGGTGCAGCGATTGGTAGAAATCTCTGAAAAATTTTTTTCCTTCCTCATCCCCTTCGGTAATAATTATCGCATTTTGCCGTGCCAATTCCTTGATGTTGGCAAATGTAGGTCCAAACATTGGATGGGTAGATACAAACCTGCGACCCACCTTTTTATAATAGGTATACAAACCATTCTTTACGCTGGCAATGTCGGATAAAATACAGTCGTCAGGCAAGTATGGCAACAGCTCTTCAAAAGCCTCAAAAGTATACTGTAAACTTACAGCATTAATCACCAGCTGTGGGGCAAATTCCTTCACTTCATGCAAAGAGGTAAAGCGATGACAATTGAACAGGAATTTAAGACGCTGCTTATTTTTATCAATTACTGCAATTTCATGATCCAGACACAAGGCGTCTACCAACCATGCACCCATATTGCCTACCCCTACGATTAATATCTTCATTCGAATATAATTTTATTAGTTACTATTATTTTTTAAACTTCACGTCCGGCAGGAACCTTCGACTTGTTTCATTTTCGCCTGCTAATGCCTAATCATGTTCGTTTTGCATATTTTCCAAAAATGGGACAATTATATCCTCATGATTATCAAAACCAAGTCCTATTGTCGTTGGCAAAAATTGAAACAAAAGTAAATATATTTTTGGCATCTGAAACGAGTCCCATTGCTCGCTAATGTCAGAGACTTCGCTATATAAATGGCAGTTCCCTTGCTTTCTCTATTGTTGCCTATTTAATTACCTACCGACCGGCCTAACTCAGAAATTCCGGTAGAAAACCTTCGTTTAGCTACATATGTATCTACCCTCTACGCGCTATTCGACTCTCTCTTTTTTAGTAATTGGCAAATATTTTAACCCGCTTATTTTATTTAACTCTGGTGGTAAAGGTACTTAATTTTATCATTACAGAGGGGCTTCGGTGGCATCCTGTTTATGTCCTTAGCTTTAGCTTAATCTTTATCAGGATCATATTTTACCCCCCACTTCAACTTGCTCTGAATTTACAATAATCCATTAGCCCGGTAAAATTCACACGCTTGTCGCATTCGTTGTTGTATCCAACTTAGCTGCTCTCTACATTGACTTGTTGTATTTACCGTTGAACTCTCTATATTCATTTGGAATATTGTTATACCAAAATTAAGGGGTGTATGATAGAATGTAATGCGTTTTGATTATTAAAAAAATAAAAATATAGGTAATACACATAAATTATTTATTTTTAACGAAAATTATCTTTTTATTATGACATATATTCATATTAATAGATGTTTTTCAAATGAAATGATATTTTTTTATAAAAAAATCATAAAATTTCATATAAAATTATTTCAGTAAAAAAAATATTTTTATTTTTGCAAAGTAAAAATATTAAATAACATATTTTTTAAACGAATGGATATGGAAACATTAAGACAAAAAGCATTAGACCAGGTGCTTTTGCGTAAACCACTGGTACCTACGCCACCTGCAGCCAAAACATCTGAGTATTTTGGAATGTATGTATTTGATAAGCCTAAGATGATGAAATATTTATCGAAAGAGGCTTATCAGGCAGTTGAATTAGCCATTGAGAAAGGAGTTCGCATTGAACGCAGAATGGCCGACCAAATTGCAGCCGGAATGAAAGCATGGGCTTTGGAAATGGGTGCTACCCATTATACCCACTGGTTTCACCCTCTGACCGAAGGTACAGCCGAAAAACATGATGCTTTCATGACACCTGCGGGCAACGGGGAAGTGATTGAGGAATTTACCGGGAAACTTTTAGTACAACAGGAACCGGATGCATCAAGCTTTCCCAGTGGAGGCATTCGAAGCACCTTTGAAGCAAGAGGGTACACCGCATGGGATCCATCCTCTCCCGCTTTCATCCTCGATCGTACCCTGTGTATTCCAACTATATTTATATCCTATACTGGCGAAATGCTTGACAACAAGGGTCCCCTGCTCAAAGCACTTCATGCCGTTGACCAGGCTGCAACCGCTGTATGTCAATATTTCGACAAAAATGTTCAACGAGTATATTCCTATCTGGGCTGGGAACAGGAATATTTCCTTGTAGACGAAGCGCTTTACTGGGCACGTCCCGACCTGGTTCTCACCGAGCGAACGCTGATGGGACATGAATCGGCCAAGAACCAGCAGCTGGAAGACCAATACTTTGGATCAATACCCGAACGGGTAAAAGCTTTTATGGCCGATCTCGAATACGAAGCTTGGAAACTGGGCATCCCGGCCAAAACCCGTCACAATGAGGTTGCTCCCAACCAGTTTGAAGTAGCCCCGGTACACGAAGAATGTAATTTAGCAGTTGACCACAACCTGCTGATGATGGAACTGATGCGTCGAACTGCCCGCAAGCATAATTTCCGGGTACTGTTACACGAAAAACCATTCAAAGGTGTAAATGGTTCGGGCAAACATAACAACTGGTCACTGGGAACTGATACAGGAGTAAATCTACTTTCCCCGACCAAAACCCCCAAGGGTAATCTGCAATTTTTGACCTTCTTGGTTAACGTTTTGAAAGCTGTGCACAGTAACGACGATCTATTGAAAGCCTCAATTGTGTCGGCCGGCAACGCACATCGGCTTGGTGCAAATGAAGCTCCCCCTGCAATCATTTCAGTATTCCTGGGCAATCAGGTAAGCCGGATGCTCGACGAGATTGAAGAAAAAGTAACGGGAGCCAAAATGACGGCTGAAGAAAAAACCGCATTAAAACTCGACATCGGTCGTATTCCCGAAATTCTGCTCGACAACACCGATCGCAACCGTACATCGCCTTTTGCCTTCACCGGTAACCGGTTTGAATATCGTGCCGTAGGTTCCTCGGCCAACTGTGCTTCGGCCATGACAGTGCTCAATGCAGCCGTTGCCCAGCAACTAACTATCTTTAAAAAAGATGTCGATACCCTGATTAAGAAAGGGGTCAAAAAAGATGAAGCTATACTTCAGGTACTTGCCCGATATATCAAGGAATCGAAACCCATCCGCTTTGAAGGCAACAATTACAGCGAAGAGTGGAAAAAAGAAGCAAAAAAACGTGGACTGAATGTAGATGGTACCGTGCACATCCTCAACCGCCTGTGGACCTCCCCCAAAGCTATTAAACTTTTCGAGGATACCAAAGTATTTAACCACAAGGAACTGGAAGCACGTGCCGAAATACGTCAAGATATTTATGTAAAGAAAATTCAAATTGAGTCAAGAGTTCTTGGCGATCTGGCTATGAATCATATCGTTCCGGTGGCAATTGACTACCAGACCTCATTGCTCGAAAATATCAAAGCCATGAAAGAAATTTTCAGCGAAAAAGAATTTCAGGAACTGGCAAGTGGACGCATTGAGCTGGCAAAAGAAATAAATCATCATATTTCAACCATCAAAGCCAAAGTCAACGAAATGATTGAAGCCAGAAAAGTGGCCAATAAACTCGAAGATATCAACGACCGGGCTAAATCTTATCACGAAAATGTAGAACCCTTCTTTGAAGAAATACGCTACCACATCGATAAGCTTGAACTCATCGTTGATAATGCAAAATGGCCATTACCCAAATATCGCGAATTACTGTTCATTCGGTAATTGTGCTAAAAATAAAAAAGCCTGCTGTACAGCAGGCTTTTTTATTTTGGATACTTCACTACATTTCATTACAGATCCAAAATTTTTCAACAAATCCGGATACCCATAATCGAAATATCATCAATCTGCTCCATCTCATTCTGCCATATCAAGAACTGTTCGGTAAGAAAATATTTCTGAGCCTTAACAGGCAATCGGGACGATTCAACAAGAATCTGCTCAAAACGTGCTCGTCCAAGCTTTTTCATAGTATTTCCGCCAAACTGGTCACTATAACCATCAGACGATAGATATAGAGTATCACCTATTTGGAGATACATGGAAACTGCTGAAAAAAGATGGTCTTCCTGAAAAGCACATCCAATAGGCATTTTATCGGGCGGCAAATAGAAAATCTGATCTTTCCGACATACGATAAGGGGTATATTGGCTCCGGCATATTCTATTTTCTTGTCGGCTGGGAAATAAACCAACATGGCGATATCCATTCCGTCCTTACTCTCGGATTTTTCGTGCTGATGCAAACTGGTTTTTACCTTGCTTCGCAATTGTTCGAGAATTTCATTAGCATGAATAGTAGGATTACGGCTGACTATTTCGTTGAGATAGGCAAAACCCAGCATACTCATAAAGGCTCCCGGCACACCATGGCCGGTACAGTCGGCCAATGCAATATAGATCCGATCACTTGCACCGAAAACCCAGTAAAAATCACCACTTACCACCTCCTTAGGCAGGTAAAGCACAAACGATTCAGGGAGCAAGCTCTGCAGCAGGGTTTCAGGAGGCAAAAGTGCCGACTGTATTTTGCTGGCATAATTGATACTATCGGTTATATTCTTTTTCTGCAGCTCGAGTATCGTGTACGCCCTGCGTTTCTGCACATACTCAATGATACCAAATACAAAAAATACCAGAACTATCAACGTCGCTACGACCTGAATACGGTTGAGCATCTTCTGATGTCGGATGGTAGCCAGTTGCTGCTGCAAAAGCAGGTCTTTTTTTTCACTCTCATATTTTAACTGAAGTTCAGCTACTTTTTCAGCTACCGACGCATCGTACAATGAATCCTTAATCTGAGCAGTCCTATCGAGATACTCATAAGCTTATCGGTAATCTTTCAGTTCCTTCGAAATCTCGGATAGGGTAATATATGCATCCTTGATATCCTCTTTGGATCCGATGGACTTTGCAAGGTTGAGCGCCCGAAGAGCCAGTTCCTTCGCCTTAGCATAATCATGTAGCGTTGCATAGGTAGCAGCTATTTTTATCAGCGATTTGGTACTCCCTGCCTCATCGTGCAGAAGGGTATCAAGAACATACGATTGTTTATTATAGTAAAGAGCCGAATCGTAACGTCTGTCTTCGAAATATATCTCCCCGATGTTGAACAAGGGCAGCGACATTAAACGTATGGCATCCCTTTTCCGGTATATTTCCAGCGCCCGTTTAAAACTTGCAACAGCCTCCCGTTTGTATCCCTGACAATAATGCACTATACCAATGTTGTTCCACAAAAGAGCCATGCCATTACTATCGTTCAATGCCTGCCGTATATTCAGGGCTTTCTCGTAATACTGCAGCGCAAATGGATAATTTTTCTGGTAATAAAATACCAGTCCCAGATTGAGCAAAACTTTGGACATTTGAAAAGAATCCCTGTGCTGGTCAAAAACTCTGAGGGCCTTACTCAGATAACGGGCGGCCTCGGAATAGTATCCACGGTCAACCAGCACGGCTCCCAGATCGTTATATGCCTTACCCAACAGCTTACCCCCTGATTTACTCTCAAGCAATGCAATAGCCGATTGGATTTTTTCGGCAGCCTGCTGATAATTGCCCCGTTTCTTGTAGAAATGCCCCTCGAGCAAGTACGCCTGTGCCATAGCATCGGCATTATGGTAACGATCGGCCAGTTGATATAGGGACTGAACATAATGAAAACATTTAGCCGAATCCTTATCCTGGTAACGACCAGCCAGGGCTGCCAGAGCCTCCGTCCTTTCTTCGATGGTTCCACGAACAGCCTTTTGCTCAAGACTATCCAACGAAGTTCCATAAAGTACTTCCGCCCCAAAAACAGCAAAAAAAACAATTCCCCCTAACTTTCTCATTCAATTATTTTTTTGTCGTACAAACTGTTGACCAGCCTCGACCTCCCGCAAAAGTTTCCATTTTTTTGTCACCAGACTATTTATTTCCATTCAATTATTTTTTTGGAGAATTTTTGAAAAAATATGCTATATTACAAACTTAAACGAAATTTTTCAATTCTGCATATAATATGAAAAAACGGTCAAACGATCAAAATTCGCAAGCCGTTCAAAACAAGCATAATAATTTTGATTAAAAAAATATAGAATATTAAATTACTCTTATCAAAATGAACTTCGCTTGCGGAAAGTTACCCATGAGATAGAAATTAGAAAAATTAAAACGGTTTTGGGTATGTCGTAAAATTCGATTAGGTTTGCAGGGAGTTGACAGGGTATGGAAAATTTTATTGTATCGGCACGAAAATATCGTCCTACTACTTTTGACAGCGTGGTAGGACAAGGGTCTATCACGGCCACGTTGAAGAATGCCATTAAAAACAATCACCTTGCACAGGCCTATCTTTTTTGTGGGCCACGCGGGGTAGGAAAGACCACCTGTGCTCGTATTTTTGCCAAAACCGTCAATTGTCAGTCGCTCACGCCCAATATAGAACCCTGCAATCAGTGCGAGAGTTGTATTTCCTTTAATGAATCTCGGTCTTATAATGTTCACGAGCTCGATGCTGCCTCCAACAACTCGGTAGACGATATTCGTCAACTCATTGACAAGGTACGGATTCCACCTCCCATTGGCCGTTACAGCGTATACGTTATCGACGAGGTACACATGCTTTCGCAAGCTGCTTTCAATGCTTTTCTCAAAACACTTGAAGAACCACCTCGTCATGCAATTTTTATTCTGGCAACCACCGAAAAACACAAAATTCTGCCTACCATCCTTTCCCGTTGTCAGATTTATGATTTCAACCGTATTCAAATCAACGATATTGTTCAATATCTTGCCAAAATTTCAAAAAACGAGGGTAACGAATACGATCTCGACGGTCTCAATATCATTGCCCAGAAAGCCGACGGCGCTCTTCGCGACGCTCTTTCGATCTACGACCAGATTGTTAGCTTTTCAAATGGTAAGGTTACCTACGAAAATGTAATTCAAAGCCTGAATGTACTGGATTACGAATACTATTTCCGCCTTACCGATGCCTTTTTGAAAGAAAACATTCAGGAGGCGCTGCTGATCCTTGATGAAGTTCTTTCCAAAGGATTCAACATCCCCAGTTTTATTGAAGGATTAAGCACACATTTTCGCGACCTGTTGGTAGCCAAAGACAAAGCCACCATAAGGTTACTTGAGGTAGGCGAAAATATTCGCAATAAATACCTGAACCAGACCGCAGAATGTCCGGTTGATTTTCTTTACGATGGTCTGGAAATTCTCTCCGATTGTGAAATACATTTAAAAGAAAGAAGGAATCAACGATTATTTCTGGAAATAACCTTTACAAAACTTTGCCGGTTACCGGGTAAAAAAAAAACTTCACAACTCATAGCTGAACCTGCTGTTGTGGCCTCGGTGCCACAAAAACCGCAGCCCGAAAGCAAACCCACAGCTACCTCTTCACCCCAGCCGTCGGCCAGGCAAACACCAACCATAACACCGTCGCCAGGTCCTCAAACCAGCATTTCAATGCCTTCGCTGAAAGAGATGCTCAGTAGCCTCCAGCAAGGTAATACCTACAATACCCCTGCGGCAACCACAACAACCGCTTCCCAAACTCAGCCCTTACGCAACCAACCTTTTACTGCAGAACAACTTAAAGCTGCTTACGAAAAATTTGTTGAAAGCATTAAGAATTCCCACGTACGCTTCTACAGTGCACTCCACCAGACTCCTACCGTTGAGGGGGAGAATACCTTGGTCATCGAATTTCTTAACCAGACCGTTCTGGACGACTTTCAGCAGGAACTCAAAAACATACTGCACCAATATCTTAGTAATGAACTTTCGAACGACAATATTGTTATTAAGACCATCATTACAACAGACGAGCACCGACGCAACATACCCTACACCGGCGAAGAACGTCTGAAATACCTGATGGCCAGAAATGCAGCAATAGATAAATTGAGACAACAATTGAACCTCGATCTGGAATAATTTTAAACGTAATATATTATGGCTGGAGAAAAAATTCGCATTGAAAATGGAAAGTTATGTGTACCGGATCAACCGATTATCCCCTTTATCGAAGGTGACGGTACCGGACCCGATATCTGGGCAGCCTCGGTGAGGGTATTCGATGCAGCAGTAGAAAAAGCTTATGGCGGTAAACGAAAAATAGTTTGGAAAGAGGTATACGCAGGCGAAAAAGCTTTCCGCCTGAAGAACGACTGGTTGCCACAGGAAACCATCGATATCATCAAAGAACATCTGGTGGCCATCAAAGGCCCACTGACCACCCCTGTGGGAGGAGGTATCCGTTCGCTCAATGTGGCGCTACGTCAGATACTCGACCTGTACGTATGTCTGCGGCCGGTAAGATATTATAAAGGAGTGCCCTCGCCCGTCAAAGACCCTACCACTACCGACATGGTTATATTCCGCGAGAATACTGAAGACATTTATGCTGGAATTGAATGGAATTTCGACACCCCTGAGGTAAAGAAGGTCATTACTTTCCTGCAGAACGAAATGGGAGTAAACAAGATTCGGTTTCCCGAAACCTCGTCAATCGGTATTAAACCGGTATCGAAAGAAGGATCCGAACGACTCATACGGGCAGCTATTGAGTATGCCATACGATTCAAAAAACCTTCGGTCACGCTGGTGCACAAAGGCAATATTATGAAGTTTACCGAGGGTATGTTCAAAAAATGGGGTTACGATCTGGCCGAACGCGAATTCCCGGAACACACCTTCACCTGGACCCAGTACGACCGCATTGTCGAACAGAAAGGCAAGGAAGCGGCCGATGAAGCCATGAAAAAAGCAGTTGCAGAAGGAAAGATCATTATCAAGGATAGCATTGCCGATGCTTTTCTGCAACAGATACTTTTACGGCCGGCCGAATATTCGGTCATTGCCACATTAAACCTCAACGGCGATTATATCTCAGATGCGCTGGCTGCTATTGTGGGAGGTATTGGTATAGCCCCCGGGGCAAACATCAACTACCAAACCGGACATGCCATCTTTGAGGCGACTCACGGAACAGCCCCAAAATATGCCGGGCAGGACAAGGTCAACCCAGGTTCGGTGATTCTCTCGGGAGTTATGATGCTCGAATATTTAGGGTGGCAGGAAGCAGCCGATCTTATTGTCAAAGGACTCGAAACCGCTATCCAAAAGAAAAGAGTTACATACGACTTTGAACGACTGATGGAAGGCGCTACGCTCCTGAAATGTTCGGAATTTGGTACTGAAATTATTCAAAACATGTAGCTGAAGCATATCGACCATACCGGTCAAAAACCAGCAAATACGCAAAAAGCGGCTGATGTTTTATAACTGAGATCTTTTTATCCTCAATTCTTTCGATCACGAATTTTATTCACTTTTCAGCAGAAATATGGCCGCACGTTTGTGAATGTCCGGCTTGCTTTTTTGCCACTCGCGGATAGGACGTGTAACGATTTGCTGCGAAGGTAGCGTAATATCTACCGCAATACACAACAAGGTATCGGGTTGGGCAGCTTGGACGATATCCTCAAAAAGCTGCTGATTCCGGTATGGGGTTTCCATGAAGCATTGAGTTTGATTCTCGGTCCTCGATCGCTGCTCGAGCTAACGCATAGTCCGTTGCCTCTTGTTGCGGTCGACAGGCAGGTAGCCTACAAATGCAAAATTCTGTCCGTTGAGCCCCGATGCCATCAAAGCCAACAGAATAGACGACGGCCCCACAAGCGGAACAACTCCTATGCCCTGCTGATGGGCCAACCGTACCAGCAGGGAACCCGGATCGGCCACACAGGGAACCCCTGCCTCGGACAATATGCCCACCGACGCCCCCTGCAGACAGGGATCGAGATAACCGCTAACCGCCGTATCAGGCGTATGCTCATTCAACTCAAAAAATACCAGTTCATCTATCGAACGCAGGGGACAAACCTTCCGAATAAAACGCCGCGCAGTCTTTAGATCCTCCACAACAAAATACTGCAAACTTTCGATGACCGAAATGTTATACGATGGAAACACCTGCCCCGGTTCCTCTGCACCAATGAAGGTAGGTATCAGATACAGCTGACCCTTCATAATAACCGTATTACAGTAAAATTAACCGCATGCAATTTACACATTTCGGACAATAATCCGACAAAAACCCACCCGCAGGTTTATGTTCCTCCCTAAAATGGCAAAGTTTCATGCGCTTTGCTTGCGGTTACATGCGGCAGGCAGGAGACGGCCAGCTATCTGCGACGAAGTAACAGACTTCGGTGAGGGGGGGTGATATTTCCGAAATATCAAATATATAATGATACTCAGGAAACGACCATACCTCTGGCAAAGTTAAGGACCTAGTCGTGGAAAGAGATATGTATTGTTATTTCTATCATACTGATTTATCTACTTTTCTGGTGAATAAATTTGAATAACCTTATCTAAAGAATCAATTAAAATTTGACCCTCGTAACTTTCATCATAAAGATCATAACAATAGATTGCATAATTTTCACGTGTTATTATCGTATCAGGAAATCCCATTATTTGCTTAACCTCATTTTCAGACATACCTTGCCTTATTTTTTTTAAATTTAAAAGATTCTCTTTGCCTTTTTTGGCTTTAGTACTGAAATGTCTATCATAATTAACTACTATTGCAACTATGCCTATAATTAATATTAATATTTTTGCCAACACTCTCATTTTGATCAGTTTTACCAGTTATCAGGATTTGACAAGAACCATTGAATATACTCCGATATTCTTGTTGGATGCTGTTCTATTACTGAATTATACCTCCTAAAAAATTTAACACCTAATGCATTTGAATATACATCCTGGGATAAAATGCACTCTTGCTTAGGGAAAAAGCTTGTTTAACCTCATTAGCTATTCCAAGCAAATGACCTCTTCTTCCTACTACCATAAAATGAATCATATCTACTTCACGCCCATTACCAATTCTAACATACCTGTAATCCATATTATTTGGGAATTTATATCCAAGAAAAGACGATTGCCCATATATGATTTGATTTTCTGTTTTTCCTTTATAATATGTGGCAAATTCTTCAAGAGAAACTGAAGGATCGCCATACTGATTCTTATAATAAGATTCCCAATTATCTGACTCATAGTAATGAGCCATTTCCCTTGCCTCGTTTATTCCCTTGTTGGTAAGTTCTTCGGGGGTTCGGTTCTTACCACTCAGGGGAATATCACCTCTCCCTCCTGCATTGGTCGTCCAAGTAAATCTAAAATCATTTTTATAAATATCAACTCCTACACACGCCAGATCTGCAAAACCAAATTTTAATGATAATTTCACCGTTCCTGGATGTACTAACCCATAACCCACTAAATACCCCGCAATAGCCCCTATAATAATACCTCCATAGGTCGCCGGACTACTCCAATTCCACTTTTCAGCATTTAACTCCCAATTATTTGTCATAGCGCCACCTATATATGCTCCTAACATGGCAAATCCCAATGGTGGAACTAATATTGCACAAACTACAGCTGCTGCCAGGTATGTTACCGTAATTATAGTGCCTACATTATTTTTTGCCCACTTCCATGCTCTGCTCAACCACGTATACCCACTCGGATCATAAAAAACCAGCGGATTATTCACACAATAGCTATACCTATTGAGGCTCTGGCTATAGGTAGGGTCCTGCACGTAAGGGTCGGGGCTGAGGAAGCGACCCAGACGGGGATCGTACACCCGACCATCCATGTTAACCAATTCAAACAGGTCGATGTGCTCGTGACCGGTATAGCCGCGGGCGGTGGGGTTATGTCTACGCAACCATTTTCAAAGAACGCAAGAAATTAAGTGCAATATAGGAAATTTTGGGGAATGGGGCAAGGGGGGCAAGTCACAGATATTGCCCAATTTAGGTGCAATAAATCGACTTTTTATACTGTAAAAATCATCTATTCATTAATATATAATCAAACATTTCATCTATTGAGTTAAAATCTTTAAGATTAAAAGATTTTTTATATCTCCTGTTAATAAATTGAACTAATAATTTGTCAACTCTTGAATTGCTAAATAACCAACCCCAAAACGAATGAATTATTACTTTTTCATTTTTAGTTACTAGAACCATATTACGCGCTGCCCCCAAATATATTTCGATAGGAAGTATTAAGTCATTGTAAATAGCAGCAGAATCATTCCCCTTTAATAATTTCCACAGAATGTCGTTGTCATAAAGATTCTTGTATTCAATCCAACATTTTCCCTCATCTAAAAAAATTTTTACCCGTTTTACATTCCTATTCCTAACCCATTTTATTGAGGTATCACTCTCTGCAACTTCCGTATAAATTTGAAACCCATTCTTCTTCCAGTTATTAGTATCAATCAATAAAGATAGATACTCTATACTTGGATGAAATCCAAGATAGTCGTTTGTAACTAATACATGGTCTGAAGTGGTTTCATATAAAAACACAACACCCGTCAAACTATCCCCATTTAATAGATGTATTTGACCATTAAAACAACTCCAACGGGCACCAATTTGAGGATAACTAAAATCACCATTCAACATAAAAAGAAGAACCCATGTTAATCTTCCCAGTACTTTCATCATTTCTTAGGTGGATTTATTCTAAATTGTTCAATATAACGTTCATAATCTGTAGTATCCTTTACTGGATAATCAAATAACATTCGAGCTATCTTAATATTTTCAATATCATACTGTACCATAAACATATCTCCTTGCTTGTAACCTGCATTACCTGGTATTTTCCAGCCGTGATCTCCATTTGTGTATCCAGTATGATATGTCTTATTATTTACCACATATTCAAATCGCACCGAAGTAGGTCCTTCAGCCCATCCCGGCACATATTCGTATATTACACCTATGGTATAACCAGGATTTGAAATAACTAATTCTTTTGTACAACCATTAACAAACAATATAATAATACTTATGTATATTATTTTTTTCATTTTGAAACCATTAAAGCCCTCACTAAATCTGTTAGCCATTGATTACCAACTTTTTTTAAATTATCGCTATTAAAAGGATCAAAGGTATGGGACATAAATATATAATCGTATGCAGTCGAATTTGCTGTAAAAGATACTGCTTTTACTCCCATTATAGCTGAATATCCCAACCAATTATTGTCTTTTAAATAGTTATACCCAATTTTATCATAATAATTACCTAAAATTCTACTTGTACCCGATGTGAAAAAACCTTTAACCATTTGTTTTAAAACACGGACTCCATCAAAACTCCAAGTATTATACTTTGAATCATAAGAGTTTAATATTTCATTACTCCCATTAGATAAGGCTCCTCCTATTCCATAGGATAAAAATCCCCTAATGGCTTCATTGCTTATACCTAAAAACTTATCAATTACACCAACCTTTTCTTTAGAGCCAGCCATAAAATCTGATTGGAAACCCGCACTTAACGCTGCATTTGCAGCATAACCTGTAATTAATAAGCCTGCCCAAAAATCATTAGCATTTTTTATTTGGTCATAATGTTGGGCAATATTTATTGCCGAATATACAGCAAATGTGGCGGAGTAAGTAAGTGCCGCACCTAACGTTCCTGCTCCACCAACCGAAGTAAAGGCTGTGTAAAGGCCGAAAGCTACTTTTGTGCCGGTTCCTATATACATACAGCCTCCACCTGTTGCAATAGCTCCTCCCCCAGAAACACCTCCTGTAGTCGTTATTGCCAATCCCCCACCTAGTGTCAAATAGCCAAGTTCGGCAATTGCAGCACAAGCAAGACCGGTAACGACAGCCTTCCACCCCCAATCTCCTTTAGTAACCCCATAACTAACATAACCTACAACAAATCCAACTGCAGAAACAATAATGTCGTCAAGCCCAAACCAATACCCATTCTCGTCTACATACTTCAGCGGATTATTCACACAATAGCTATACCTATTGAGGCTCTGGCTATAGGTAGGGTCCTGCACGTAGGGGTCGGGACTGAGGAACCGCCCCAGACGGGGATCGTAGATGCAGCCCGTCAGATGTGCTTCTTTTAGCTATGGACGAAAACTGCTGGCGCGCTATTTATTTTCAAAGAACGCAAGAAATTAAGTGCAAGATAGTAAATTTTTGGGGAAATATCTATGCGCTTTTTATCCAGTGGTTTCAAAATTAATAGCAACAGTCACGAGTTGATTTTTTACCTGCAGCCAAGTAACAGTCTGAGCTGAACAGGGTGAGGTTCATATTAACTTTTCTGAATTAGGCACTTGGCAAATATTCCTATAACATGACATCTGGCTATTTTTTTGTATTCATCTCTGTAGTAAAATACATTAACCACAGAGATACACGGAGAAAAAACAAAAAACCTCTGTGAACCTCCGTGACCTCGTATGTTTGTATTCGGAAAAAATATTATTTTTAGTTGTTACAGAGGACAAGTGAAATGAGAGCAGCGTCTGTGACTAAACAAGCCAAGAGCTATGTTCTCGCAGAGATATTCCTCATTTCGCTTTTACCTCTGTGGTAAAAAAATAGTTTACCACGGAGAACAAAGAGATACAGATAAATAAGGAATTTTTGCGGGTTCCATTTTTCTAAACACTCATTGGCAATAAGTAATATCCATCGCTTAAGCGCCTAATTCAATAACTTTTTAAGCGATGACTTTAAATACATATCCTAAATTCCCCCTCTTCTTCTTTACATATACAAACTCCTCCCATACCGGTATCTAAAACCACTTCATAATCAATCCCTGCACAATTCATTACAAATTCTTTAAAAACTGAAGGCGATTGTTCCAAGAGTTCCCCAAATTTCGTTTTTACTTTTTGAAGTTCGTTAGGCAATTCTGCTATAGGTATCTCACTAATTGTGTTATAAGGCAAATAGCCAAGCACAACTAATCTTCCATTTTTTAAACGTCCAATAACAAGGTCACCCATCTTCTCGTAATAACCTTTTCTGAGCTCATCAATAATTTTTTCTATCTTCATATTAAAACAACATTTTTTATATTACCTTATTCGTCTTATATATTTGGCAGGGATAGAACCTTTAATGCGAACTTCTATGCCAGATCCGCCATCTACAGGTGTTGGACCATCTATAGGAATAATCCCATCATTAATTAAAGATTTAACATCTATTTCATAAACTGCATCACGTACTCCTTTTGCTGGATCCAGATTTAAAGCTTTCATGGCTTGTTCTGGTGTATAGTCGCCCTCAGGGGTGGTATAAGTGTATCCGTCTGCCGAAGGGCGAATACCTTCCACATCTATGCTGTTAGTATTTGAACTATTAGTATAGTGATAAACTTTATCAGGGATTACCTTTTTTCCCGTCAATGGATTTATACCATGACTTTTCGCATACTTGTACGCTGTATACCCACCGGTAATAGAACCAATTAACCCACCAGTCATGGCTCCACTGAGGCCAGTCTTCCAGCCCGCTTCGAGAGCCTTATTTATATCAGCTCCAGAAAGTAACGCACTTCCAAAGCCCGCTACAAAGCCACCTGCAAAACCTCCTCCTACCCCTCCCAGAAATCCAGTAATCGCTCCTTTTAGTACCGGACTTGCTATATTATATCCCGCTCCGGTAACAATACTAATACCCCCTTTGACCGCCCATTGCCCCGCTAATCCTCCTACATAGCCTGCTGCAGCCCCAATGGCTCCATTCAATAAACCATTTCCAAGTATATTGAAGACGTTTTTCTCTCCGTCGATTAACGAACCTGCAACCCCACCTGCAAATCCTCCTGCACCCCCTGCTATTGCTGCAAGTAACAATGGCGAGGCTGTTCCTGCCGTGCCAATCGTAACCGCTACAGCTACCACTATGGTTACTCCGGTTACAACTGCTTGCTTGTGCTTTTTACCCCATGCCTTAAAATTATCCCACCACGTACGATAACCCGTTGGGTCGGTGTACCGCAGCGGATTATTCCATACATAGCTATACCTATTGAGGCTCTGGCT
>Ga0068707_1000899_pt1 | contig 20496 bp, 19 predicted proteins | sample YNPNPMetaG_FD_66600 | JGI IMG/M metagenome (GOLD analysis project Ga0068707, IMG submission 66600) | Anoxygenic and chlorotrophic microbial mat microbial communities from Yellowstone National Park, USA - YNP NP MetaG | ecosystem: Environmental > Aquatic > Thermal springs > Hot (42-90C) >...
AAAATTGGGGCATTATCCTTCATCAATTTTTGACTATTTTTGGAAACAGATGCAGATTAAATTAATTGTCTCAATTTTGTGTTTACACAAAATATTTTATACTCTCTTTTAATCTGGCGTGGTCCTATGGCTGCTAACGCAATTACTCAACTATTTGAAAATACTCAGTGGGGTGATGCTGATTATATGATTATTGATTTTCCTCCGGGAACTGGTGATATTCAGCTTACTATTGTTCAAAAATTAAAACTGACAGGAGCCATTATTGTAACCACCCCTCAGGAAGTAGCAGTAAACGATGCCCGCAAAGCAGCCTCAATGTTTACAAATCCCGATTTACAAGTTCCTATACTAGGTGTTATTGGAAACAATGTCGTGGTTTACTCCTAAAAAGCATCCGGACGAAAAGTATTTTATTTTCGGACAGGGAGGAGGTGCTTTATTGGCTTCGGAATTAAACACAAAACTTTTGGGACAAATACCCTTAGTAGCCGAAGTATGCGAAGCTGCCGAAAAAGGATTAAGCATTTACAACCAAACAGACCAAAATGTTGTTGCAGCCTTTGAAAATACCATAAAAAACCTCGTTTGATTCTACCGATTTTTATATGGAATCATTAAAGAAAGAAATACTTGAATGTAGGAGATGTGAATTGGCAAAAACCCGCCATCATGTCATTTTCGGTGAAGGGAACACCCATGGCGGAATATTTATAATTGGTGAAGCTCCGGGCAGAGACGAAGATTTGCAGGGACGTCCATTTGTGGGTAAATCGGGTCAGTTACTCGACAAAATATTAGCTGCCTGCGGGTTTACACGAAACGAACATGTATTTATCAGCAACATTGTTAAATGCAGACCACCAAAAAACAGAATTCCTGCGCCAAAGGAAGCTTCTGCCTGCTTACCCTGGCTGTTAAAACAGATAGAACTTGTAAATCCCAAAATAATAATATTGCTCGGGTCCACAGCATTAAAATACATAATAGGCCAGGATAGAAAAATTACTCAAGAACGAGGTAAGTGGATAATATGGCACGAACGCCAAGTAATGCCGGTTTACCATCCTTCTGCATTATTACGGGATCCCTCCTTAAAACGGGATACATGGGAAGATTTTAAGAAGATTTATTATAAATACGTTGAAGTGGTAAACCCGCAACACTTTTCACCATACATTAAAGCTAATAAAAAGGATTAATGAAAAAAAATTATATGCGTTTTTATTATTTAATATCTTGTCAATGAACGCTCAGAAAAAAATAACTTATTCTCCGATTGGTGTTTTCCATACAAACTATACACCTGAAACCGGAGCACCGCGCCAGGGTATATTAATGCCCGAAACAAAAGGTGAAATTGAAATATTTCCTCCATACCGTTCTGCTTTAAAAACACTGGATCTTTTTGAGTACATAATTGTACTTTATCATTTCAACAGGGTAGTGCATTGGGCACCTACAGTGAACCCTCCGGCAGCAACTCATGAACACAATTTTGGTCTGTTTTCCACGCGAAGTCCCAAACGCCCCAATCCCATAGGCCTTTCGATTGTAAAACTTGAAAAAATTGAAAACGGCATTCTGTATATTTCAGGCATTGATGCCTTTGACGAAACCCCGGTGCTCGATATAAAACCTTACCTGCCTTCCATCGACTGCATTAAAAGCAGCCAAAATGAAAACATCGAAAAAGAACTCGGACACCATGATGAAAAATTTATTAACGATTCAACTTTTTTCAAATAAATGTAAAATATGAACTGAAATGTATAGCCAATGTTAATGTACCATTGTTTCTATAAAATTATAAAATTCATATTTGAAGGTGAAAAAGTTACTTTATTATGAAAATAACCGTTTTAACCGAAAATATGGCCGGTGGGCAATTCCTTGCCGAACACGGACTGTCGTATCTGATACAATACGATGGGAAAAATATCTTATTTGACACCGGTCATACCGACGTTTTTTTGAAGAACAGCAAGGCCATGGGAATAGATTTACCGGCGGTGGTCGATACCATTGTGCTCAGCCATGGGCACTGGGATCATGGCGGTGGCCTGCAATATATCGCCAACAAAGTGCTGATTACACATCCCAGCTCATTTATAAAACGATTCAGAAAAGGAGGAAATCAAAACATTGGACTTGCCCTGTCAAGGTCAGAAATTGAAAAGAAGTTCAAACTGATAACCTCAGAATTGCCTTACTACATAACGGACAAAATAATTTTTGCGGGCGGCATACCCCGTGCCAACGAATTTGAATCGAAAGATACTCCTTTTGCCGATGAATACGGAAATGACGACTTTGTCCCCGATGATTCAGCCTTGATATTGATTAAGGACAATGAACTGGTTATTATCTCGGGTTGTGCACACTCGGGAATCTGCAATATAACGGATTATGCCCGAAGGATAACTAAAATTGAAAAAATAAAACTGGTCATGGGAGGTTTTCATCTTAAAAACAAAGATGAAAAAACCCATAAAACCATTGAATACCTTAAGCAGCAAGGAGTTCAAAACATTATTCCGTCGCATTGTACTGAATTGCCTGCACTGAGTATGTTTTACGAACATTTCAACATAAAACAGTTGAAGACAGGGCAAGTACTGAATATTTGAAACACAATCCCCTCTGAATATCATGGCCATATGGACGAACAATAAAAAAGAAGGGTCATTGATTTTACGGCAATGACCCTTCTGATTGTGCTAAAGTTTTTTCGAGGATCCTCCCCGATCTGTTATTTTATTTCAATTGCATCGGTTAACCGGATATCGCGCGATGAGGCACCAACAAGAATCTGATATTTTCCCAGATCAACCTTCCAGCCATTTGTGTTGATGTCCCAGTAGGCAAAGTCTCTTTCCTTCAAGTTAATTGTTACCGTTTTTGTTTCGCCAGGATTAAGCGATACACGACCAAAACCTTTGAGTTCCCTGACAGGTCTTTCAACTGCCGATGTTGGGGGAGCAATATATAGCTGAACCACCTCATCGCCGGCACGTTGGCCTGTGTTGGTAACGTCGACCGAAACCGTATATCTGCGATTACCTCTGTCGGCTATTTTCAGATTTTTATAGGCGAAGGTAGTGTAAGAAAGTCCGTAGCCAAAGGGGAAGGTGGGTTCCAGACGATTTTTATCGAGATAACGATAGCCCACAAAAATACCCTCGGAATACGACACCTTCAGAGTTTTCTTGTAATCTTTAAAGGCAGGCGACTGGTTGTAATCGGCGATGAACGAGAAAGGCAGTTTCCCCGCGGGGTTAACATCACCGGCTAACACCTGAGCGATAGCATTGCCAGTTTCCTGTCCGATGTAATACATATGTACCAGTGCTTTTACTTTATTGAGCCAATTAGAGGTTTTGGTGGGTGTTCCCCTGTTCAGAACGACGATGGTATTGGGATTAGCTTTTGCTACAGCCATTATCAACTGTTCCTGTTTTCCGGGCAATTCTAATCCATGGTCACGCCCTTCACTTTCGAGCATATCGTTGGCACCGGCAAATATTATTGCCATGTCGGCTTTGGCAGCTACCTGTGCGGCTTCGGCAATGGCATCGAAATTGGGGTCAGCAATACGTTTCAAACCGAGTTTGATGACCGCACCGCCACCATCCTCATAAAATTCAAGACGCAGCTTATAAAAACGGCCTGCCACAAGGTTGCATAAGTACTGGTCAATCATCGGACCATGGTTGGTCCAGTTGTCAATCACCAGCTTGTCATCGAGGTAAAGACGTACCCCGTCGTCCGAGAGGGTACTCAGTACATATTTTCCATTTTCCGGCACTTTGATCCAGCCCGTCCAGCGAATCGAGAAAAAGTTAGGCTTGATCGAAGAGTCGGGTGATCCGGTGCCATAGTCGTTGTTTACCTGAGCATCCACACGCACTATTGCCGGCTGGCCCTCGATCTTTTTATTGTTGAAATATTCAGCCTGCAGGCCATTTTGTTTTTTGTCCGGCGTCCATAGTACTGCATTTTCGGCCGGCGTCATACGCGGGCGAGGGGTAGAATCGCCTTTGGCAAAGAGAATTTGAATGGTGTCGCCGAATCGTTTTTTCAAACCTTCCAGCGGCGAAACAGCATAGAAGGGGCTTACAAATGAACTACCCCCTCCACCTGTAGCAGCTTCATCGGCATTGGGGCCAATCACGGCAATAGTCTTCACCTTGTTTTTGTCGATGGGCAAAATATTATTTTCGTTTTTCAACAGTGTGATAGCCTTTGTTGCAGCAGCAAGTGCCAGTGGTTTATGTTTTTCAAAAACTGTACTGTCGGGGCGTACCGGATTGTCGAACAACCCGGCCATAAAGGCTACCCTCAGGATACGACGTACCTTATCATCGATAACCTCCTGTTTGATCTGACCATTGGCCAGGTACTTTTTCAGGCTGTCGGGATGGAAATAGACGCCAACAGGCATTTCAAGATCCAGCCCTGCATTGGCCGCATGGACAGTACTGTACACCGAAACCCAGTCGGAAATCAGAAATCCCTGAAAGCCCCAGTCGCCTTTCAGAATGTCGCGAATCAAATGATAATTTTCGGTACAGTGTTGTCCGTTCTGAATATTGTAGGCAGCCATGACTGACCATGCCCCCCCCTCTTTGACAGCAGCCTCGAAAGGCAGCAGGTGTACCTCACGCAGAGCACGTTCGTCGACGATAACGTCGTAATTATTGCGTTCCCATTCCTGGTCGTTGGTAGCAAAATGTTTTACCGAAGAAATCACTTTCTCGCTTTGCAACCCCTTGACCCAGTTTACAGCCATACGTGCAGCTAAAAAGGGATCTTCACTATACGACTCAAAATTTCTTCCCCCTACCGGCATTCGATGAATACCGACGCAGGGACCCAACAGACAATCACGCCCATGGGCTTTGGTTTCGAGTGCCATAGCCTGTGCCAGCTGATAAACCAGAGCAGTATCCCATGTAGCAGCCATGGCTACCCCTGCAGGAAAACTGGTAGAGTTACCCCATCGTACTCCCAAAGGACCATCCGTAATGTGAATGGCCGGTATGCCCAGTCGCTGAATGGGGCGAGTATCAAAACCCGTACTATCGCCCGATAGTATCAATAGCTTCTCATCAAGTGTCATACGCGATAACAGATCATTCACTCGATCTTCGATCGGTCGGGAAGAATCCTGATAAATGGCTTTCTTCTGGCAGGAACTCATCGATATGAGTAACCCGATAGCAAAAAAATAAATTACTTTTCTCATAGACTGTTTTTTGAAATAGTTGTTAATAGGTAAGTAAATGACATCCCTAAAGTTAACCTGAAAAACGGATATTTTTGTAAATATTTAGGGAGAAAAAAGTAATTTTATTTGTAATTTTATAAAAAACAGACACTTATAGATAATGCGAAAAAAATACTACATATTTGTCTTTCGTGTGATTATGTTAATTCATTGCTAAAAATAAGGGAAAATGGGTACATCTTTGTAAAGATAGTAAATTCGTGTCGCTAACTTAAAACATACCCCCATGATGAAGAAACTATTATTCGCTTTATCCGTTGTGCTTGTAATAAGCTGTAACAAAAAAACAGACCAGCAAATGAAAACTTTTGAACCATTTGTACCCCCTGTTTCTTACGATCAGGCTGATTCTACTGCCAGAGAATTACTTGGAAAAATGACTTTAGAGGAAAAAATCAGCTTGTTGGGTGGACACAACATGTTGTATACCTCGGGAATCGAACGGTTGGAAATTCCTCCTCTGCTCATGTCCGATGCTACTGCCGGTGTTCGTATGATGGATCATATCCGTGAAAGAATTGGCAAATCTACTGCTTTTCCATGTCCTGTAGCCTTGGCAGCAACGTGGAATCCCAATCTGGCCTATCAGTATGCCCGTAGCATTGGGGAAGAATGCCGTGCGGCAGGTATTCATATTTTGCTTGGTCCGGGAGTGAACATTTACCGTATATCGCAGAATGGTCGCAACTTTGAATATTTTGGCGAAGATCCCTACCTAGGAGCCCGGATGGTCGAACAATACGTTACAGGAGTACAGTCAACAGGCGTCATTGCAACGCTCAAGCATTTTCTCTGCAACAATCACGAATATCATCGCCGTACTACCAATGTACTGGTCGATGACCGTACGCTCCATGAAATTTACCTACCCATATTCAAAGCCGGTATCGACGCGGGAGCTATGGCGGTGATGACGGCCTATAATCAGGTACGCGGCGAATATTGCGGGCAGAGCCAGCTTGTTATTTCCGATCTGCTCAGAAAGCAACTGGGCTTTAAATGGCTGGTAATGTCGGACTGGTGGTCGACTTTCGATCCCGAAAAAACAATTAAATCGGGACTGGATTTGGAGATGCCCGGTGAGTCGACGGGAGAACCATGGATTGATGCGCTGGGCGATATATATGTAAAGAGTCATGCCAAACGTTTGCTTGAGGCCGGCAAAATATCCGAAGCCGATATCGATCGTATGGTTCGGAGCTTTCTGCGTACAGCTATTGCAATGGATTTGTTTAACAAAAAGCCCGATACTACTTATCTTGCAAAATTTGACGATCACGAACGGATTGCCCTGAACACTGCCCGTGAAGCCATAGTGTTGCTCAAGAACAATGGGATACTTCCCCTTTCGTCGTCGGCGCGGATAATTGTAACGGGACCGAATGCCAATACAGTACCCGCCGGCCAGGGTTCGGCCTTTGTGGAGGGATACAATAAGATAACCCTAGCCGAGGCTATGACTAAAGTTTTTGGGGCTAATGCCGTATATCTCGAAAAACCCTCTTCCGAAGATCTTAAAAATGCCCGTGCCGTGGTAATTAACATTGGTACTGCCGATAGCGAGGGATACGATCGTCCCTTTGATCTACCGGCCGAAACCGAACAATTCATCATGGATGTTGCCTCACATAACCCCAACGTTGTTGTGGTAGTTAACAGTGGCGGAGGTATTAACATGACCCGCTGGATTGACCGCGTGGCCGCCCTACTCTACGCCTTTTATCCGGGTCAGATTGGAAATATTGCTGTGGCCGAAATATTATCCGGAAAAGTCAACCCTTCGGGGAAACTGCCTTTTACTATCGAACGAAATTTTGCCGATTCCCCGGGTGCCGGCTACATCCCTGCCGGTCAGGTTATGGAACACAACTGGAACAATGACCTCAATATCAAACTACCCATCAATACTGTGTCCTATCATGAGGGGGTTTTTGTAGGTTACCGTTGGTATGAGTCGAAAAATATTGAACCCCTCTTCTGGTTTGGTCATGGACTCTCCTATACGACTTTTGCTTTGAGTAACCTTACAGCACCTAAAACGGGTACCGCCGCCAATCCCCAGATCGAGTTTTCGGTTGACGTGAAGAATACGGGAACTATGGCAGGAGCTGAAGTTGTACAAGTTTATGTCGAAGATGTCGAAGCCTCGGTGCCCCGACCCAAAAAGGAACTGAAAGCATTCAGGAAAATATTCTTGCAACCTGGAGAAAAACAAACCGTACAGTTTACCCTTGGTAAAGAAGCTTTTGCTTTTTACGATGCCGCAAAGAAGGAATGGGTAGTCGAACCCGGTGAATTTGTGTTGCATGTCGGCACATCGGCTAAAGAGATTCTGCAAAAGCAAAGTGTGGTATTGAAATAATATTTGGCTTAAGGCGCTTTGCATTTTAAAAATGCAAAGCGCCTTTGGTATTTAAACCAGAATATGTTTAAAAATGAACTATCTTCGTCTGGTTAAAAGTGTGTAGTATGCTCCTAAATGAAATACAAAAACGTCGAAGCGAGTTTGCTTTTTCCCCAAGGTTGATAGAGGAAGAAAAGATAACTTCCTTGTTTGAAGCCGCCCAACAGGCTCCATCGAGTATGAATATTCAACCATGGAGGTATATATATGCAACCCCCGCAAGTAGTACCTTTGAAAAGATTGTGGCTGCGCTGCACGAAGGCAACCAGCGTTGGGCTAAGGATGCCCCCTTGTTGATCGTTGCTATAGCCCAGATGGAGTATGAATTTAACGGAAATATACACAGGAATCGCTATGCATGGCATGATACAGGACTGGCAAACGCTTTACTGATGATTCAGGCCACACATCTCGGGCTGGTATCACACCCCATGGGAGGATTTTCGGCCCAAACCCTGATTGATTTTTTAAAGATTCCCGCTTCGTATGAACCAGTTCTCGTAATGGCTGTAGGTTATCCGGGAGATGTGCACAACTTACCTGCCGATTTGATCGAACGTCAGAACCGCCCACGAACCCGAATGCAGTTATCCCATATATGTTTCTACGAAAAATGGCCCGACAGTATGTAAAAATTGACTAACTTTGCACAACAATATATGATACCTTGCTGTGTCAATCAGCATCGATTTAAAACAAGTCTTACTACATGAAGTTTATTTATTTTTTATTACTCACGTTGACTATATATTACCTGCTGAAAGCTTTGTATCGACTGATTAAGCTTTTCATATCAAGTCAACTGCATTCTTCAGGTCACCGATCATCTGAAGGAGATGTAAAAATAGAGGGTAAACCTTCACGTTTTTTTACCCGATCGAAGGATAAGGGCGAATATGTGGATTACGAAGAAATAAAATAAGACTTATCCAAACTGTTTAATTCTGGTTAGTTTTTCTAAATCAACTATTTCAATAGTCTTTCCTGATATTTTAATGATGCCATCCTTACGAAAGTCGGAAAGAGTACGAATAACATTTTCAGTAGTCATGCCTATAAATTCTGCTATTTCCTTTCGCGATACGGGCAGATCAAAGTTATGGCTATGGTAAACGTCATTGGCAAAGTACAGGAGGATGTAAGCAATACGTCCGGGCAGGCGCCGACGTTTTATTTCCAGATGCGTGCTGATGATATTGTCCGAAACCCGATTAAGCTTCTGAATTATGCTAAAAGCAAAGTTTCCATTCTTACGGATAAAGGTTTTTACCTCCGACATTCGGAGACTACATACCACTGAATCCTCAAGTGCTACAACAGAATAAGGATAGGTAGGTTGAGAAAAAATTCCCAATAGACTTATAAAATCGAGAGTAGTGGCAAAATAAATAATTTGTTCCTCCTGTTCCGATAGACTACGTACCAGCTTTACCAGTCCACTTTTGGTATAGCAAAATTCTTCAATGGGTTGTCCCTCCCTGAGTATATAATCCCCTTTTCGATAGGTACGCTCATCTTTCCATGTACAGACCGACTCTATCTCCTCGTTGGAAAGTTCAGAGAAAAAGAGACTTTTTAGCTCACAACCTTCGCAGTTACATTTACTTAGAGGCATGATTACTGTTTTAATTTACAAAGATAGGTAAATTCTTTTGTATATAACCCTTATTCATCAGGCGCCGATAATACCCTAAAACGGCTAAGCTTGTTAAAAGCTAATATAATTCGGATTCTGACTTTCGGACAATGAATAAATCATTACAATAACATGCATAGCTCAACTATTGTTATTGTTTTAACAAAATATGATAATTATCAGTATCTGCTTTTTATCATATGCCTGTAGTCCAACTACCACAGTTTATAACCGTAACTTTGACGTGAGTTTAGCAATCAATAAAACAAACTAAATATAAGAATCATGAAAAACATACTGATTTTGGGAGCAGGTACAGCCGGCAGCATGATGGCCAATAAGCTATCGCGTGCCCTGAATAAAAAGGAGTGGAGTATAAAAGTAGTCGATCCAGGTTCTACCCACTTCTATCAACCAGGTTTTTTGTTCATTCCATTTGGCATTTATGGACGGGAGGATGTAGTAAAACCTATTGGGGATCTGCTTCCCCGTGAAGCAGAACTGATAAAGGGCGAAGTTGATGTGGTTCGACCTAACGAAAATAAAGTTTTACTCACCGATGGACGTTCGCTTTCGTACGATTATCTGATCATTGCCACGGGAGCTCGTCTTGCCCCAGAAGAAACCAACGGTTTAACAGGCCCTCTATGGCAAAAGGATATTTTTGAATTTTACACCATGGAAGGGGCATTGGCCTTAGCTGAGAGGCTAAAAAATTTCAACGGCGGTAAATTGGTTATGAGCATTGTAGATATGCCATTTAAATGTCCTGTAGCCCCTATCGAATTTGTTTGTCTGGCCGACGATTATTTTAAAAAACGTGGAATCCGCGACAGAGTCGAAATTTACTATGTCACTCCACTTTCAGCAGCCTTTACCAAACCTATTGCTGCAAAGATGCTCAGTCAGGTAATGCAGGAAAGGAATATTCATATCGTTCCTGATTTTTACATCGAACGGGTAGACAATGAAAATAAAAAACTGATCTCGTACGATGAACGCGAAGTCCCGTTCGATGTATTGACTATTGTGCCCCTTAACAAGGGAGCTGACTTTGTGCAGCGTAGTCAATTGGGCGATGAACTAAACTTTATCCCGGTCGATAAACATACCCTTCAAGTGCCTCAGTATCCAAACATTTTTGTGCTGGGCGATGCAGCCGCCTTGCCAACCTCCAAGGCTGGATCGGTAGCCCACTTTGCCGGCGAAATTTTGTTCGAGAATATCATGCATGTGATTAACGGCGATAAGCCCGCCCAAAAATTCGATGGCCATTCCAACTGCTTTATAGAAGTTGGTCAGGGCAAAGCCACGCTCATTGATTTTAACTACGACACCGAACCACTCCCCGGAACATATCCGTTACAAGGTATCGGGCCATTAAAATTGCTGGGTATCACACGCCTTAATCATTGGGGCAAGCTCGCTTTTCGATGGATCTATTGGCATCTGCTGGTTAAAGGCCGAACACTACCCGTATCAGCTAACATGAGTATGAAAGGTAAAAAAATAGTATCGTAAACTTTAATATGTAAAACTATGGCTGAAAAAATTATAGCAGGACGTACCATTCAGGTTAACGACGAAGGTTATATGACCAATCCTTCGGAATGGACACGTGAAATAGCCGCTGAACTGGCAAAAGAAGAAGGTATTACCCTTACCGACAAGCATTATGCTGTGTTGGAATTTATCCGGCAAAAAGCATTGGCCGGTGAAACCTTGACTATCCGAAAGATAGGTACTTCAGGAATAGTGGATATGAAGGAATTCTATCAGCTTTTCCCCGGTGGACCGCTGAAGCTGGCCTCAAAGCTGGCCGGCATCCCTAAACCTACCAGTTGTGTCTAATTTGTAACTTTTAAAAACGAATTACTATGGCAACAAAAGAAGAATATCCCCTGAAGAAGATACTGATTATCTGTGCTAAAGGGAATCTCGAGGATGTATATGCAGCGTTGGTTATGGCCAACGGTGCCGTAATGGAAGGTATCGAAACCAAGTTGTTCTTTACCTTTTTTGGCCTCGATGCCATTACAAAAAAGCGCATGAACAATCTACATACGGCAACGGTGGGCAACCCTTCGTTACGTATGCCGGGAGGACTGCCTTTTCCAACCCTGCTGGGGATGTTACCGGGAGTCGAGGCAGGCGTATCGGCTATGATGCGCAAGGAAATGGACAAACTCGATGTACCCCCAGTAAAGGAATTTCTCGAAATGATTACGGCCGGCGGAGGTGAAATTTATGCCTGCAAGCTGGCAGCCGACATGTTTAAACTGAAAAAGGAAGATTTTACCGAAGAAGTTAAAGATATCATTACTGTAGGGCAACTTTACGAAATGGCCGGAGGTATTGGTACGCAGATTGTATTTGTATAACAAGACAATTTAAAACTAAACGCTTTGCTTCCCACGGGAAGCAAAGCGTTTTTATTATTTTCAGGCATAGGCCTCAAGCAATATTTCCATAATTTTACGCCCGGCATAAGCTACCGAGGTTCCGGGGCCAAAAATGGCTACTACACCGGCCTTGTACAGAAAATCATAATCCTGAGGGGGAATGACTCCACCTACAATCACCATGATATCTTCCCTTCCCAGTTTTTTGAGTTCTTCGATTACCTGGGGCACCAGTGTTTTATGCCCTGCAGCCAGTGACGATACTCCCAACACATGTACGTCGTTTTCAACAGCCTGTTTAGCTGTCTCGGCAGGAGTTTGAAACAGGGGACCCACGTCGACGTCGAAACCTAAATCGGCATAGCCAGTGGCTACAACCTTTGCACCACGATCGTGACCGTCCTGCCCCATTTTGGCAATCATAATACGGGGACGTCGCCCTTCCAGCTGAGCAAATTTGTCGGTCAGCTCACGGGCAATGCGAAAATCTTCGTTATCAGCAGCTTCGGCGCTATATACGCCCGAAATGGTTCGGATCACAGCTTTATATCTTCCACAAACTTTTTCAATAGCCTCCGATATTTCTCCCAGGGTGGCACGCTTCCTGGCAGCTTCGACCGACAAATGTAATAAATTTCCTTTTCCGGTACGAGCAGCCTCGGTAATAGCTTCGAGAGCCGATTGTACTTCGGCATTGTTGCGTTCGGCTTTGAGCTTCTGCAAACGCCTTATCTGCGCTTCCCTTACTGCGGCATTATCGACCTCAAGAATCTCGATGGGATCTTCCTTGTCGAGCCGGTAACGGTTTACGCCAACAATAATATCTTTGCCACTATCGATTCGGCCCTGTTTGCGGGCAGCAGCTTCTTCGATGCGCATTTTGGGCAAACCCGATTCAATAGCCTTGGCCATACCCCCCATAGCTTCGACCTCCTGAATATGTTCCCATGCCTTATGTGCAAGCTCGTGGGTAAGTCGTTCAACATAGTACGACCCTGCCCAAGGATCAACCACCCGGCATATTTGGGTCTCCTCCTGAATGTAGATTTGTGTATTACGGGCAATACGAGCCGAAAAGTCGGTTGGCAGTGCTATAGCCTCGTCGAGAGCATTGGTATGCAGCGACTGCGTATGGCCCAGAGCTGCAGCCATAGCCTCAATACAGGTACGCGCAACATTGTTGAAGGGATCCTGTTCGGTAAGACTCCAGCCCGAGGTCTGCGAGTGCGTACGCAGCGCAAGCGATTTGGGATTTTTGGGATTAAACTGCTTTACAATCTTTGCCCATAGCAATCGTGCCGCACGCATCTTGGCTATTTCCATAAAATGATTCATACCAATAGCCCAGAAAAACGACAGACGCGGAGCAAAATCATCGATATCCAAACCCGTCTTAATGCCGGTACGCAGGTATTCCAGCCCGTCGGCCAATGTGTATGCCATTTCAAGGTCGGCCGTAGCACCCGCCTCCTGCATATGATATCCCGAAATACTAATGCTGTTAAATTTAGGCATGTATTTCGATGTGTATTCGAAAATATCGCCAATGATACGCATGCTCATGTCGGGAGGATAAATGTATGTGTTGCGCACCATAAATTCTTTCAGGATATCGTTTTGGATGGTACCCGACAGTTCCTCGAGCTTAGCCCCTTGTTCCAGCGCTGCCACAATATAAAATGCCATGACCGGAAGAACAGCGCCATTCATGGTCATCGATACCGACATTTTATTCAGGGGAATACCGTCGAAGAGTATTTTCATATCTTCGACCGAACAAATTGACACACCGGCTTTTCCTACATCACCCACCACGCGGGGATGGTCGGCATCATATCCACGATGAGTAGCCAGGTCAAATGCTACGGAAAGCCCCTTTTGTCCCGAAGCCAGATTGCGCTTGTAAAAAGCATTGGATTCCTCGGCAGTGGAAAATCCGGCATACTGCCGTATGGTCCAGGGTTTCATTACGTACATGGTACTATAGGGACCCCGCAGAAAAGGCGGTATACCTGCTGCATAATGCAAATGTTCCAGTTCCTCCAGATCGGCTGCCGTGAAAACAGGCTTTACCACTATCCCCTCGGCAGTCTGCCATCCGGTGCTGCTATCACCGCCCTGATGTGCACTAGTATCAGCCGGAGCGAATATATTTATTTTGCTAAAATCGGGTTTCATGTCTTTTTGTTTTTAATTAATACCTACAAGCTGTTGGTAATACGAAAGTGTATCGAGCAAATTGGAACGGATGCTGATAAAGTTTTTTATACCCTGAGCCTGTAAATCTTCCATACAGGGAGGATTACCAGCAACAACAAATATAGCCCGGTTTGCGAGCAGTTTAAAGGCTTCCGGAGCATAGGCAGCATATTCGTCGTCGCTGCTGCACAATACCACAATATCCGCCTTAGCCTTTAGGGCTGCGTCAATTCCCTCGGCTACCGAAGCAAAACCGTTGTTGTCGATTACCTCAAAACCGGCTACCGCAAAAAAGTTGCACGAAAACTGCGAACGAGCCAGTCGCATGGCCAGATTTCCGATGGTAAGCATAAATACTTTGGGACGCTTGCCACTGGTTTCTGTTTTGAGTCGCAAATGTTCTATCTCACTGCTGATGCGAATGGGTTGTAAAGACTCAGCTACTACCCCATCAACCGAAAGAGGCTTTGGCCAGTAGACCTCTTTGTCGATCTGCGATAGCATAAGTTCCTGGAAATTGGGATACTGATTTGTTCCCAGCACTGTACACTTGCGGGCAGCAACATCGGCAAACATTTTACGGGCATGGTCCTTAACCTGCTGCTGTATAACCCCCTTCATAAACGATTGGCTGTATCCCCCCTGTTCCTCAACCTGAGTAAAGAGTTTCCAAGCCTCTTGTGCCAAGCTGGCGGTAAGAACCTCAACGTAATACGATCCACCGGCCGGATCGGCTACCTTGTCGAAATGAGCTTCTTCTTTCAGGATAATCTGAACATTGCGAGCAATACGGCTGGAGAAACTATTGGGATGTTGATACACTCCATTAAACGGCCGCACCGATAGAGAATCGACCCCACCGATTACTGCACTCATGCTTTCGGTAGTTTCTCTAAGCATATTGACGTAAGGATCGTAGAGGGTCATATTGTGCCATGCGGTGGTAGCATGTATATATGCTTTGGCCGAAGCCTTGTTTTTAATGCCATAGGCTTCTGTAATCCTTGACCACAGTAGGCGGAAAGCGCGCACCTTGGCTATTTCAAAAAAGTAGTTACTGCCTATCGACAGATTGAACTGGATACGGGGGGCAATGCTGTCGATACTCATGCCAGCATTTGTCAGTCGTTGCAGGTATTCATTCCCCATAGCCAGTGTGTAGGCCATTTCCTGAACTGTCGATGAACCTGCTTCACGGATAGGGCGCCCGTCGGCCAATAACACACGATAGTGCGGAAGCCTGACACTTATCTTTTCCATCATTTCACGGGCCATGTCAAAATCGTTCGCTTCGCTGCTATACCACTTGCCATACTGGGTCAACCGCCCCAAAGGATTGTAACCCAGACTTCCCTTAGCTGTCGAAGTATCTACATTCCTACTGTCGAATTCGGCAGCAAGCTTATTCCACAGTACCTCACCGCCAGACAAGGTTTCGAATTGCAGATCGATACACTGGATATAGATATCTTTCAGCAGCGCCGATAAATTTAGTTTTTCAACCGGAAGATTCTTTACGATGAGGCATAAGCCCGTTGCCCCACGATTCACAGCATCGAGTGCTTCGCTATTGGCATGGGATTCATCGTCAACTTCAATGTCCTGAATAATCTCCCATTCATTGTTATCGGGCCGGTTGCCCCGCACATAAGGGAATTGACCCACTCCATAACTCAGGTGCGACAGATTTTTTAAATCATCTGCCGTATAATACGGCTTTACGTTAAAACCTTCATCTGTTTTCCAGACGAGCTTCTTTTCATAGTCGGCACCTTTTAAATCCGCCCGTATCGCTTCCTCCCATTGTTCAACGGATACAGGTGGAAATTCTTCAAATAACCTTTTGTGATTGTTACCCATAACTATGTTCTTAAGAAAATTAACCGCAAAGGTAAATATTATCCCAACAAGCTATATTTATATAAATAATTTAAAAAGATTTTAAGTAATTGGTTTGTCATACCCTTTTGATCGGCGAAGTCTGTAACTTAGTTGCATGTAAATGGTGGTATCGACACCCAGGTAGCGGATAAATTTTGCCGATACTTTTCAATACTCAATTCTGGCCAATCGTGATCCTTACATTTTTCCTTTGCGGTCTTTGCATTTTTTCTAATTTACATATAATCAGAAACTTGTAAATTCTTTGTCGAATGAACGGAAAGGTACAACTTACGCCGTATGTGCATCATTCACCATGTGCCTGATTCAAAAAAATATTTTTGTCTTGACACAGGGAAATAAAAAAAAGTAATTAACTTTGCCACTCAAAAAATTAAAGTTAAGTTGAAAATTTGAAGCAGTTATGTTAACACAAGCGCAAAAAAAAGAAATTTTTGAGCGATATGGCCGTAAAGCCAACGATACCGGTTCACCCGAAGCACAGATTGCTCTGTTTACACAAAGGATCAATGAATTAACCGAACATTTGAAGGTTCATCGTAAAGACTTTAGTACTCAGCGTGCACTTCTGAAGCTGGTAGGTAAACGTCGCCGTCAGCTCGATTATCTGCGGGTTCGGGATATAGAACGCTACAGAAACATCCTCAAAGAGCTGAATATTAGAAAATAAAGAGGCAATTTTAATTGCCTTTTTTTGTATTAATAATTTGAATAGAAGATATGTATAATCTGTTAACCCAAACGATAGACTTAGGCGATGGGCGTGAGATAATACTGGAAACCGGCAAGCTGGCCAAGCAGGCCGACGGTTCAGTACTGTTGCGTATGGGACGTACCATGTTGTTGGCTACCGTAGTAGCGGCAAAAGAGGCCAAAGAGGATGTAGATTTCATGCCTCTTTCGGTCGAATATAAGGAAAAATTTGCAGCCATGGGGCGATTCCCGGGAGGTTTTTTAAAACGTGAGTCAAAACCTTCGGATTATGAAACACTGGTAGCCCGCTTGGTCGACCGTGCCTTACGTCCCTTGTTCCCCGATGATTTTCATGCCGAGACATTTGTAACCATCAACCTGTTGTCAGCCGATAAAGATACCATGCCCGATGCACTGGCCGGACTGGCTGCCTCGGCTGCCCTGGCTGTATCGGATGTGCCTTTCCATGGACCCATTTCCGAAGTACGTGTTGGACGTATTAACGGAAAGTTCGTGATCAATCCCACCTTCAGCCAGATGGAACAATCGGATATGGATATTATGGTGGGAGCTACCGCCGAAAATATCCTGATGGTCGAAGGGGAAATGAAGGAGATCAGCGAAGAGGACATGCTCGAAGCTATCAAATTTGCCCACGAGGCTATCAAAAAACAATGCGCCGCCCAAGTAGCTCTGGCGCAACTGGCCGGGAAAACCCAGAAAAGAGAATACTGCCACGAAGTCAATGATGAAGAACTACAAAAGAAAATTCACGACGACCTTTACGACAAGATATACGCTATAGCCAAATCGTTTCTACCGAAAAAAGATCGTAGCGAGGCATTTGAAAAACTGATTCAAGACTTTGTAGAAGCCAACATCCCTGAAGAAGAAAGGGATGAAAAAATGCCCATGATTAAGCGCTACTATAAGAAGGTAGAAAAAGAAGCTATGCGTAACCTCATACTCAATGAGGGTATTCGTCTCGATGGACGCAGGACCGATGAAATACGTCCCATTTGGTGCGAGGTGGATTACTTACCTTCGACCCATGGATCGGCCATTTTTACTCGGGGTGAAACACAGGCACTGGCTACCGTAACGCTGGGCACCAAGCTCGATGAAAAAGTCATCGACGACGTTATGATTCAAGGCACGGAGAAGTTTGTGCTGCATTACAACTTTCCTCCTTTTGCCACCGGCGAGGCCCGTCCAGCCCGCGGATTGAGCCGTCGTGAGATAGGTCACGGGAACCTGGCCTTACGTGCTCTTAAAAATATGATCCCCGAAGATATTCCCTATGCTATCCGTGTAGTGTCCGACATCCTTGAATCGAACGGTTCGTCGTCAATGGCTACCGTTTGTGCCGGGACACTGGCCCTTATGGACGCAGGTATTCAAATAAAAAAACCCGTATCGGGTATAGCCATGGGACTTATCACCGAGAATGGTTCGGGCAACGGAAAGTACGCTATCCTGTCCGACATTCTGGGCGACGAGGATCATCTGGGGGATATGGACTTTAAGGTTGCCGGCACCCGCGATGGTATTACTGCAACCCAAATGGATATCAAGGTCGACGGATTACCCTACGAAGTCATGGCTAAAGCCCTTCAACAGGCTAAGGCAGGACGGCTTCATATCCTCAATAAAATGCTGGAGGTCATGAGCCAGCCCCGTCCCGACCTCAAACCCCATGCACCACGCATCGTACAGATGGCTGTCGACAAAGACTTCATTGGTGCTATCATTGGCCCGGGTGGAAAAATTATTCAGGAAATTCAGCGCGTTACAGGTTCGACCATTGTTATTGAGGAAGTGGATAATCAAGGCATTGTAGATATTTTTGCCGATAACAAAGAGGCTATTGACAAAGCCGTACGCTGGATCAAAGGAATTATTGCCGTACCCGAAGAGGGAGAAGTTTACCTGGGCAAGGTTAAGGCCATAACCCCTTATGGCGCCTTTGTGGAAATATTGCCAGGCAAAGACGGATTACTCCATATCTCCGAAATAGACTGGAAACGTATCGATAAGATCGAAGATGTACTCAAAGAGGGCGACGAGGTTGAAGTCAAATTGCTCGAAATAGACAAAAAAACCAATAAGCTGAAACTCTCGAGAAGAGTATTGCTGCCTAAACCCCAGCAACAGCCATCGTCGCAACAACAACCTCCTCATCAGAGGAAAGGAAATAAATAACAAACGCACATACAGCTGAGGTACATCGCCTCAGCTTTTTTTATCCTCCCAAACGAAGCCTTGCGCTTTAACATCTGTTAAGGATGCCTGCCCATACCATTAAAATAGTGGCAGAGAAAGGATACACATTTCGACAATTATCTCCTCTTCTCCAACTGATGGATTAAATAAAATTGATCCCCAGCAAGAATCTAAAACCATAGGGTGCATTGCAACAAAGCCATAACAAGCATACCCACCCATGCAAAACAATCGGAAAAATATCTTCAGAACAGACTATATACCTTTCCGTTTAACATGTGCCCGTGATAGACACATCATGCCGAGCTTAAAAAATCTGCATAAATCGCACATTTTTTTAAATAAACTGTATTTTTGTGAGGGTAACAGGGAAGTTAACCAGACAAGTACGAAATCATCCCTGATATTTCTTTGATACTTAACATATAACAGATTATGGTTAAAGAAACAAAATATTTCAGGCAACCAACACTTACACATAAGATGAGCGATCAGGGCTAATTAAAAGATGTATTTTACAGCAATGAACCGGATGCTCACATTGAAAATGTGAGGAAAGACAGTTCATATTTTCTTGAAAAAAGATTTGAGTCAGCATACGCATGGGTAGAAATATACAAAATGAAGTAATATGGTAAATGGGAAAAAACTGACAGTAGTATTACCGGCATATAATGCGGGTAAAACGCTTGAGAAAACCTACAACGAAATTCCTTTTGATATTGTTGATGAGGTTATTCTTGTCGACGATTGCAGTAAGGACAATACGGTGGAAGTTGCCCGCCGGCTGGGAATTAAGCACATTGTAGTACACGACCAAAACAAGGGTTACGGCGGTAATCAGAAAAGCTGTTACAACAAGGCACTGGATCTGGGAAGCGACATAGTCATCATGTTGCATCCCGATTATCAGTATACCCCTAAACTCATCCACTCGATGGCTTACCTGATTGCCAACGGAGTATACGAGGTGGTACTGGGATCACGTATTCTGGGACGTGGAGCCATTAAAGGTGGCATGCCACGCTACAAGTACATTTTCAACCGTTTGCTTACCCTGTTCCAGAACAATCTGATGCGTCAGAAACTCTCGGAATACCACACAGGGTATCGTGCCTTTTCACGTAAGGTGCTCGAATCGATTGACTATATGGCCAATAGCGACGACTTTGTTTTCGACAACCAAATGCTGGCCCAGATATTCTATAAAGGTTTTGAAATAGCCGAAATCACCTGCCCAACCAAATACTTCGACGAAGCCTCGTCGATCAACTTCCGCCGCAGCGTCAAGTATGGGTTGGGGGTCATGAGCACCTCAGTTAAATATTTTCTGGCAAAAACAGGTATTTATAAGGATAAGATTTTTAGATAGTAAAAACATAAATGGAAAATAAGTATAAAAGAATACAAAATATTTGTCTTTCTGAAATAATCACGGGAGTCATCATTCAGCTCAACTGGGCACAGGGTTTATTGATTGAGAAAGGACTAATAGCCTGCCTTGCCCAACATTGGATAAGACTCAGTATTAGCGGTATATTGGGGGGACTTATCTTTTATAGTCTTGTCAAACTTGCCGAATATTTTGCTCAAAAAATAAACAGCATTCAACCCAATGAAATCGGTTCGTTTTTATCAACTATAATACTCCCCAAAATTAGGACCACTGGTTAAGTTAAATTTATTAATTTTAACTTAAACTGGTGTAAGATGAAAACACAAAGACAAAAACATTCAGGGGCTTTCA
>Ga0068707_1000900_pt1 | contig 20477 bp, 11 predicted proteins | sample YNPNPMetaG_FD_66600 | JGI IMG/M metagenome (GOLD analysis project Ga0068707, IMG submission 66600) | Anoxygenic and chlorotrophic microbial mat microbial communities from Yellowstone National Park, USA - YNP NP MetaG | ecosystem: Environmental > Aquatic > Thermal springs > Hot (42-90C) >...
TCTCGCCACGCCTGAAGCGCCCGTGGCGACAGGCCATCACGCTATGGAGGAGCGCGGCGAACCAGCGGCCGACCCGCAGGCAAAGGGGATTTGATTCATCACGCCCTCGGAGGGACCCGCTCGTCGGGTCCGTCGCGCAACGTTTGATCATCCATTGTGATTCATCGGGCATGAAAACCATGCCCCCTTAAATGCAAACATGCCCGTCCGAGATGTGATCAACACCCTGCCAGCGGACCCCATCGGGGAGAGTCAGAGAATCTGTGGGCAAAGGCGTGGCTGGTAGAGGATCGTCTGGTAGAGGATCGTTTGGTGCTTTCACACCGTCGAGTTTGGCACCCGTTCCAGGTGAAACGGGTGGGACCTCCAGGCCTTCGATAGTTTGCGAGAGGCCGGGCAAACCACTGGACGAATCGAACGGCAAGTTGAGGCCTGAGATCGGCGGCAAGGTCGGTTGCGGTATCAAGTCGAGCTCGATTTTGGTCTTCTCAGACGGGTCGGGTAAAAGGGTGTAGTGTTCTGAATCTGAAAGCTCTGGTAGAAGCTCGGATAATGATCTGTCCGGTTCATCGCCTGATGACCTGGAGGTACGTTTGCCGGAGGGATGACCATTCCTGCCTTTTCGTGTGTGTTCCCAGATTTGCAGACCTATCCCAAGAACAATTAGCCCAAAACAGACAGCTAGAACACGTGCCCGAATGTTCATCGACCTTGCCCTTTGCTGTGACTGAGACCTAATCGCCTGCCAACTCCCTTCGTCCTGTGCGACCCATGTTGAACGGGGGCAGTTTACCACGCGGACAGCGGTTTGGCAACTCGGTGATTTGGCCCGAGTTCACCAAGCGATATTCGAATCGAAAATGGTTTTAAAATAACGTTCTCCCGCAATATCGCGGAACATATCCAATCGAATTCCAACGGAATTGTCAGACTAATCCGTCCCAATTGTAGACATACTAAGAATTCCGGTTTTCGGCAGTCTGTGTCTTCAGGTTTTGCCAGGGTCAATAAAAATGCCAATCACAATGGCAAGGCAGGTCTTTGGGCATTGGGCTGGCGGAGTTAGCAACGGTTCGGAATGCGGCCAATGAGGTCAATTTCCAGCAAATCTGCGGCTAGGTGCTCCCCCGGGTTAACTTTGGGATCCACGGGCTTGCTAAACGGAAGCGCGTCGCCAAAATGGATAGGCGGCCAGGATGTCGATTTTTTTGAGAGCGCGTCAGATTCGTAGGGAAACCGACGCAAATTGGAGCGGCACGCTCGTCGTGCCCATTCGGAGGGACGCGATTGTCGCGTCCGATTCGGAGGGGCATGCTTGTCATGCCCGCGGAATCAAAATGGATCATCAAACGTAATTCCGCGGACCCGACAAGCGGGTCCCTCCGAGGGGTGGACCTCCGAGGGGGATTTTGAGCATATTAACGCGACCTTACCTCAGTTCATCGAATCAGGAAAGGATCAGCCATGTCTCAAACGAAAAAGGTGATTATCTTTAAGGTGGCCCTCCAGGATGATGAGGACATCTGGCGGCGGATCGCTGTTCGCGAGGACCAGACGCTGGACGATCTGCACAGGGCCATTGTTAAGGCCTTCGATCGCGATGACGATCACCTCTACTCGTTTTATGTTCCGAGGCCGGAGGCCAGGAAGAAACCGAGACGTCGTAACCGGCGGGATGCCGTAGACGAATACGTCCATCCCTTTGAGGCCGAGCCCAATCCGATACAGGAGGCTTTTTACGCCATAATGGGACAGCCAAAACCGAGCACCCAGAGTGCCGCCAAAGTCAAGATTCGCGATCTGAAACTGGTCCCGAAGCAGGTCTTCGAGTACCTCTTCGATTATGGCGATTGCTGGTGGCATGATATCACGGTGGAAGAAACCGATGTACCGGCGGAAAAGGGGAAATATCCACGGATTCTGGAAGTCCACGGAGAGTCGCCGCCGCAGTACCCGGAGGCCGATCAGCTTGACGAAGATGACGACGAAGACTATGACGAAGGCGATGAAGAGATGTGACACGTGCCGGTCCTGCGGGCGTGCAAACCGATAGTCTGGCGGAGCGGTTTATCTCCTGAGGGGACAAAGAAAGACACGTCGCCTGGCGCTCTTGTCGTTTCGTCCATGCTGGAATCGCTCAGTTTTTTCTGAGAAAAGCGTTGGTCGTGCCCTGGCAGCTCGGTCATGGCGAGACTGGCCCAACGCTAAGTTTTTCGGGGGAAGAAGCCCAATGAAGGCAATGGTCTTAACGAAGGTGGCATCGCTGGAAGAGAACCCACGGCCACTGGAGCTGGTCGAGAGAGCGGACCCGTCTCCTGGTCCGGGAGAGCTCCTCCTTGAGGTGACGGTCTGTGGGGTCTGCCACACCGAACTGGACGAGATCGAGGGGCGACTCCCGCCGCGGTTTCTCCCGATTATCCTGGGGCACCAGGTCGTGGGACGGGTGGCCGCCCTTGGGGAAGGCGTCTCTGACTGGCAGATTGGGGAGCGGGCAGGTGTGGCCTGGATTTACAGCGCGTGTGGGCAGTGTGATCGCTGCATCTCCGGGGAGGAGAACCTCTGCGAGGGGTTTCGCGGGACGGGACGCGATGCCGATGGTGGCTACGCCGACAAAATGGTGGTCCCCGCGGCATTTGCCCACCGGATCCCCGCATCGCTGGCCGATCAGGAAGTGGCACCCTTACTGTGCGGGGGCGCCATCGGTTACCGGGCCTTGCGGTTAACGGGGTTAACAGACCGGGGTCGGCTTGGCCTGATGGGGTTTGGGGCCTCGAATCATCTGGTCCTGAAAATGGTACGGGCCCGCTGGCCAGGGGTCGAGGTTTACGTGTTTTCGCGGAATCCGGCGGAGCGGCAACTGGCTTACGATTTGGGGGCCGTCTGGGCTGGGGCGATCACGGATCGCCCGCCCCTCCTGCTGGATGCCATCATTGACACCACGCCCGTGTGGCGACCGGTGGTCGAGGCGATGGCGTCTCTTCGCCCCGGTGGCCGACTGGTCATCAATGCCATCCGGAAAGAAGATCTCGACAAGCAGACACTTCTCGAGGTGGACTATGCCAGGCACATCTGGTGGGAGAAGGAGATCAAGAGTGTGGCCAACGTCACGCGACAGGACGTTCGCGAGTTCCTCCAGCTTGTGGCCGAAACGGGGATCACACCGCTGGTCCGGGAATACCCCCTGTGCGAGGCCAACCAGGCCTTGATCGATCTGAAGCGAGGTGGCATTCCCGGGGCCAAAGTCCTGCGGATCAGGGAGGTCTGAAAGTTCCCCCGGGGTCTTGCAATCGCAAATGGTTCCCAGGCTATGTTATCCTTTAAGACATTTGGCCGGTTTCGAGCGGGACGCGAAGCGGGCCTGCGCGTTGTTGGTGGGTTCCATAGTCCGATAGTCGGCATCACACTGGAGAAGAGCACCCGCGAAATCCTTGCCGGCCTTGCCAACACCCTGGTTGAGAGGTGGGACTTCGTGAGGGCAATTCGTCTGGTAGAACTATCGGTGCCGATCGCCCGAGTCGCGTGAGTGATGTTTTCACTGTTCACGACGTCGTCGCGGCACCCCGTGGATCATTTCGTCAGCCACATTTCCGGAATCGTAGTCGTAGGATACGGTGATCGAACTAAAGCACACCTAGCTTCGAACGAATCAGTTCTGACTTGCCCCAAAGTTCGTTGATTTTGAGCCGCGCAGGGTTCAATTCGATCTGCACGTCGATCCGCCGGGAGGCGTTCGACTTGGCTCCGACTACGGCCAGGAGAAGTGCATAAATGAACGAAACCGGAATATAAAATGTGCCATCGCGAATCCCATAAAACCCCTCGGGCGTGAACCTCGCTCCTCCAGGTAGTGATGCTTCATGCATGAGGTTGCAGCGTATGCTCTTGTAGATGATTTTTTCGATGGGAGCTACATCGTCAGGTCTCTCGGGGTCCGGCACACGCAGAATGCCCCCGGGGGCCGCATGAATTGCACCACTAAATCCGACGACAGTGATGATATCTAGATTGGATTTGACGAAGGCCTCCCAGCGCTCACCTACTTGTACTTGGCCGCTGAATTCACTCTTGGCCGTCGCGTCAAGAGCAGCGCAAGCAAGCGCCATCGCGGATTCAAATCTGTCTCGTCGAATTAGCTCGAATGCGTCTTGGACAAAGCACTCAATTGACATGCCTCAGGCTCGCAAGTGCCAAGCATTTGTTGAACGCGTTTATTGTCCGTCTCATCGGGAACGTGTCAATGGCTTTGAGACTCTGGAGTTCACTTGGTTACGACCTGTCTGTTCGGACTTTGGGGATTTGCAGGAAATTGGCCTTGCTGACCATGTTCCCGGGCCTTGACAGTTCTGCCAGCCGTTTGCCCAAACGGGTTGCTTGCACCTTTGGTCGGCACATGCAGGACAACTCAACAAATACGGGATAAGGTTTTGGGGACGCATGTGCGACGGGAACAGCGCTGGGGGAACTTTATCTCCAGTCATGGTTAGTCATGGTTGAATCTCCCCGCGCTTGATTTTACCATGAAGGTGGAGGTTCAGGACCCTGTATCACATGGGCCTCTGGTCGGTTTGTTCTCTGGCGGTGACCGGCCTAGGGGCCAAGGAGATTGATCATGATGGCGGCGCGGGCAAACTCCTGGTATTACACCTTTCGCGGGCAGACGTATGGTCCTTTCGCGCTTGCCCAAATCCGCAACCTGGCGTTGACGGGACAGATTCCCAGAGAAGCAGTGGTGTATTGTTTTAATGGTCAAACGCGCGTGAGGGTCAACTGGCGGCAGTTATTCTTGAAGAATCCTTCCGCCGGGTCCGCCACGTCAGCAACGCAGGTGCCGCAAACAGTCAGAGCCCTAGCAGTGCCGCCTCCTCTTCCTGAGACTGCCTCAGTCGTCCCGCAAACCAGCCCATGGCCCGCCGGAAGTCCCGTCGGCAGGCCTGGGAACGTCGTTATGGGATCGCGGGGACCGGCTTCCCAAAGGGAGCGGAAGCTCGGATGGCCGATCCTGGCAATCACCCTCAGCGGTGTCGTGCTGGTCAGTCTGATGGTGTTTACCGTGGTGAGCACAGCTCTCGTTTGGCGATCCTCATCAAATCTGTCAGACCAACTGGGGCAAAAAGGGGTTCGGACTCGCCAGCCTGCCCGAGCCGCACAACTTCCCGTCGAGGAGGGGGAGTTCCAGGCAAAGCCAGTTGAAGACGAATTTGTTCCTGAGGTGGAGACGGGCCGAGCGCAGTCGCCAGTCAATCTGGCGGGAGCTCAAGGGGGGCCACTGCCTTCCCAGCCCGAGCCTGTTGCGGCCGCCGTCCATGCAGAGACACCCGCCGGTGCAGTCCCGTGGTTGGAAAATGTTCAGCAGGCTTGTGTGGTTGTGATTTGCCATCACAGCGATGGAGCCACAAGCCTCGGCAGCGGTTTCTTTGCCAATGTGCCGTCTCAGGTCCCGATTGTGGTGACCAATTACCACGTTGTCAGTGGGGCTACAGGCATCGTTGTCAGACTTCACTCTGGAAAGATGTGCCGCATCGAGAAGGCCGGGATGTTTCCCCGATCTGATCTGGCGTTTTTGGCGGTAGATCAACTCGGCGTCGCTCCGGCCACTTTGGAGCTCCGCCATACTTTCCCGAAACTCACCGAAGTCGTTTATGCCTATGGTGCTCCCCAGGGACTGGAGGCCACCATTACACGCGGCATCGTGAGTTCGATCAGGCAGACGAGTGAAATTGACTTTCTTTCGGCGGATTACGACGAGCTCCCCTGGGTCCAAACAGACGCGGCAGTCAATCCGGGTAACAGCGGTGGGCCGCTGCTCGACAGCTCTGGACGAGTGGTAGGGGTCAATACGATCAAGCGAATGGATGCTGAGAATCTGAATTTTGCTGTCGCAGCAGTGGAAGTCTCTCGGCGCTGGAAAGGGGCCCGGCTGGTAGCGTTAGCCTCACCCCAAGCCCCCCTGCCTTGGCGAGTCCAAGAGGGTGACGGGAATCCCTGGGCGGCGACGGTCGCATACTGGGTGGTCTTAAAGATTGCGGTGGAAGCGACCCGTGAAGATGAAAAGAAACTTCAGGACGTCGTGAATAACCCACTGGTGTTACCTGGAGTCAAGGTGATGGCCATTCAACATTGGGCAAACTCTCTCAGTGGAGCGGCGGCCATGATCGCCGCCCTCCCCACCGACCAAGTGGATAAGGATGCGGCGATAGCGGGGCAGGCTGTCGCCGTGTTTTTTGCTGAATATTCTCGCACAATTACCAGTGCTTTAGGGGCGATCGGCAATTTACCTCCCCAGTTGGCCGAGCGCAGGGTCAACCAATTGATGATCGAATTTGCACAGAAGGCGGCCCTGCTCATCGACGTTACGGAAAAGGCACGGATCAGTCTCTCCAATCGCAGTGGGCTTAATTTTTCCTCCCTTTTTGATTGACTTCGCTGAGCGAGGCATGAAAACGAGCCATCCGTGCCGATCTGATAAGGCTCTGATCATTATGGGCCTTGGAAAATCACGCAAACGGGAAGAACAGCACTGTTGGCACAGGGCGGAAAGGGAGGTTGGGATGCGAGATGTTACCCAGCGAGATTTCAATCGCAAATGGTTCGCGAGAACGTCATCCGGTTAACTGCAAGCATTGCAAGATGCACGGATAATAAGCTACAGATCGAGTCGTTTATGATGAGTTTTACCCTGAGCACTTCAGGCTCACCATCGATGAGATCGACCACACTCCGACGGTGACCGTGTCTGGCCATCCGAACGACGAGATTTATCCCAAGACCCTGAAAAGTGTCCTGCGACAAGCTGGCCTGGAGAAGGAATCATGAAAGAATATACGGTGATCTACGAACGGGGCGAACACAACTGGTCGGCCTATGTTCCCGACCTGCCCGGCTGCATCGCGACTGGCAAGAGCCGCAAACCGGTGGAGAAGATGATTCGCGAGGCTATCGAGTTCCACATCGAGGGGCTCAAGGCCCGTGGAGAGCCAGTCCCGGAGCCAAGCATCGAGTCAGGCAGGGTCAAGGTGACGGTCGCGCCGTGATGGGAAGCTTGGTTCGTGAGCGACGAGATCACGTGCCGCAGCGGCGAAGACAATCCAAGGCAGGCAAACGATGGGCAAACACGGACGTCCTTCGAGCAATCCGCGTCGTGCGGGGATGACGTGAGAGCCTGTCTTCAAATCATGTTTTCACCCTAGCGAGGCGCGGGACATGAGGGCGATCATGCTGATCTGGATCATTGCCGCTGGATTCGGGATTCCGTTCGTCGTCTTTATTACGGCGTCGGCAGTGGGCCACGCAGGCGAAGTTCCGTTCCAGAACCCAGTGTTTGAAGAGAACCACGAACTGCTGGAGACCCACCGGTCGATGGGAGGCCGCCCGACCTTTGAGGGCTTCGGGAGCAAACCTTGGGTCATTTGCCATTGCTCGTCCGTTAGATCGCTGGGATAATGTTTCCTTGTCATGGCTACGGCTCCGTGTCCATTGTTTGACAACAAATAGCGGAGTCGTAGCTACTTTTCTTTTCGTTCTTAAGACCAAAATCCCCCCTCTAGGGTGACTGCCGGTTTTGAAGACAGGTCCGAGGCTTTCTAGGGGGCTCTCGAACAAGGGAGATCAAGCGTACTCCGGGCGACACGTGGAGGTGAGCTCATCGTTTCCAGATGGGGCCTTTTGGCAAGCTGGCCCTCGAGAGTTCGCTCTTGCCAGCTTGACTTCTAATAATGGCCACGCGAGGACCGTGAGATCATGCTGCGCAGCTGTCATCGAAGGCCTGGGAAGACCGATTTTGTATTTCCCTCGTGAAGGGGTACGGGAATGGCAGGGCCCGAGCCGGGAGGCCTTTTGAGTCGAACCCGGTGATCGCCGCCGGATCCCCTGGCTCCCCCGCGTGTGGCCCGGACTTTTCGCCGTCGGAAACTTTATGTTTTGCCAACCGGATGGCAAGACTGGCTTCTGATACCCGTCGCCAACAATTCCTCCGGGAGATGATCGTGAGTCTGGTGCCGGGCGGGGATGTCCACCTGAGGAAGATTGCCCGGGCGGAGGCCAGCTCTCCGATCAAAGTCCTCCCCTGACCGGGGACCAGGCGGGGCCTCTTGAACCGGCCGCCGATCAGGATTGGCCACCACCGCACAACCACCCCTTGCGGATTTGAACCCAGGATTGAAGGTCCGTTCTGAGCCCCTCGTCACTCGTGCGTTTACCCCTCGTTCAAGGTCTGCCGGGCACGACCTCGAGGAGATCGTGAGCGATCAGGACCTGCCCGTGGTAGCGTTCCCCGATGGCCTTGATCGTTTCTGCCTCGTCCACCTCGCCGGGGGCGAGGTGGGTCAGGACCAACTTCTTCACACCGGACCTCTCCGCCGTGGTGCAGACGTCCTGGAAACTGGGATGGGCCTCGTCGTGCTCCCCCTGACCACCCGGAGGGCGATGCGCCCCGCGGCGGACGATGGCGGCACCGGAATCGAGGACGAGCACGTCTGCGTTGTGTGCCAGTTGGATGAGGCTGTCAGAGTAGGTGGTATCGCCGGAGATCACGATGGATTGCCCCCCGACGTCGAACCGGTAGGCCACAGTATGGATCGTGTGGTTGACCTTCGCCGTGGTGACTTTCATGCCAGCAAGGTCGAAGCTCTCGCCGCCTCTGACTTCGCGGACCAGCGGCGCGCCAGCGTCCGCCAGCGGCCGGCCCCGGCGGCTCAGCCGGTACGCCATGTCCTCAGCGTAGAAGTCGCACGCGAAGTTCACAAGTGTCTCCGTGCCGGGCGGGCCGATGACGTCCACATCCCGCCCGCGGAGGAGCCGATAGATCAAGACGGGAAGGAACTCCTCGTTGTGGTCGAGGTGATGGTGCGTGAGGAGAATCGCCGCAAGGTCACGCATCGACACGCCCAGTTCATAGAGCCGGGCCTGCGTGCCGTTGCCCATGTCCACGAGGAGATACTGCCCGTGATCCTGGATCAGGGCGGCTGGGCCGGATCGCTTCGGGTCGAACTGCGGTGACCCGGAGCCGAGGATCACCACACTGAATTCGCCGCCGGGATGAAACTCCGTTGGCAAATCCGTTCCCATCGGAATGGGGAAGCGTCTCGGGCCTACGGCGGTTCTGGCCGCTCCACCGGGGGGAAAACCACCGGCCCGTGGTGGCTCCCCGCGTGAGGGAAACGCAGCCGGGCTGGCGGACTGGAGACTCGTGGCATCCGTGTAGATGTCGTTACCTTCTTTTCCGGCACGGTTGCCGGTGAAGGAGCAGTTCTCCACGACGCCAATCGAACTGTCGCACAGGGCCAGGCCACCGCCGTAACCCTGGGCGGTGTTCGACTCGAATCGACAATCTTTGAGCGTGACGATCGTGTTTTCGAGTTGCGAGGCGCGGCTGACGCTGAACACCGCCCCCCCATGCCCGCCGGTCGCGTTCTCGCGGAACAGGCAGTCCGTCAGTGTGGGGCGGGACCCGTAATCGAAATACAGGGCACCTCCCCACCAACGGGCCGTGTTGCCGCTGAACGTGCAGTTCGTGAAGACCGATTCGACACCCACCCGGTCGAGTACTGCACCGCCGTTGTCCGCCCGGTTGCCAATGAACTGACAGTCCGTAAAGACCAGCTTGGCCCGGTCGTAGCTGTACACCGCGCCACCGTCGCGGGCCAGGTTGTTGATGAATGTGCAGTGACTGATCGTCATCGCGAAGCCGGTGAGGACCTCGGAATTCGGCCGACCCTGCGGCCCCCGCTGGTAGGTGATCAGACCGCCGCCCTTGCCCTCGTGGCCGACACCGTCGGCACAGCCGCCGGTGATCGTCAGCCCATCGAGCACGGTCCCGTTGGCCCCGATGACGACATGGTAGGCACCGTTGCCATCGAGGACCGTCGGATGTCGGGCAGGGGCACGCTCGCCATCCTTGGGGTTGAATCCCCCGAGGAGTCGGATCCCCGGATGGAGGACAAACGATTCAGAGCGGTCCGCACCGAGCCGGTAGGTCCCTGCGGCCACGCGGACCTCCGCGCCATCTCTGGCGGCGTCGGCCAGGGCTGATGGGAGCGAAGCGTAAGCGGTCTTCCAGGACCGGCCATCACCATCGGCTCCGGCAGCGGCATCTACGTAAACAACCCGCGGCGAGGGCTGGACTGGCTGCGGCGGGGCTTGGACCACGTCACGACTCGGAGGGACACGGTATTGGCTGAGCTCACGGAGGAGTTGCGGCAGCTCCGCCTCGGTGAAGCGACCGGCTCGGTAACCCGCGTCCCCGTTGGGGGCCTCCTTGATCAGCGGCGTGCAGTCGTGCCAGTTGTAGATGCCGGGGTCCTCCCAGTCACAGGTGTTGTCGGTGATCAGGCAAGAGATCAGCGCGGGATTGTTTGTTGGGCCGGTGCCCTGATAGAGCGGGGCCCCGGAGTCCACGGCGTGATTCTTCGTGAACGTGCAGAAATAGAGGACTGGGGAGGATCCGCCATCGTTGGCCATGCCACCGCCATTCTGAGCACGGTTGCCGATGAACAGGCAGTTGATGAGCGTCGGTGAACAACCGAAGTCGTTATACAGGCCACCGCCTTTTTGCGGTGTCGTGTTCCCTTCGAACACGCAGTTCAGAAAGGTCGGGGCGGTCCCCAGGTCATTGGCCACGCCACCCCCGCGACCGTGTGCCACGTTCTTCCGGAAGATGCAATTGATGAAGACGGGTGCCCGGCTGTTCGCGTCGGGACGCGGCGGGAACGAGGTGCTGGTCATGTTGTAAACCGCGCCCCCTTTACCGGCCTGGTTGTCCTCAAAGATGCAGTTCCGGACGGTCGGCGAGGCACGGACGTTGAGCATGCCACCCCCCGAACCGTTGTGGCTTCCCGTGGCGATCGCCTGCGGCGTGAGATGGATCGGCCTTCCCCCACTGGCACCCGGCGGCCCACCGCCAGGCCGCCCGCCACCCCCGAAACCGCCCCCGGCCCGCGGCGGGCCGTCACCCTCACCCCCCATGGCCCTGCCCCCGGTGATGATGAACCCATCGAGGATGGCATCGTCCGCGCCCGTCACAACGTGGTAGACGCCGCGACCGTCGAGGATCGTCGGGTTTCGCTGCCAGTCCCGCTGGTCGAGGTGAGTTTCGTGGCCGGCGAATCCCCCGTAGAGCGCCCCGCCTTTGAGGAGCTGGAAGGTCGCCTTGCGATCGTTGCCGGGCGTGTATGTCCCGCGGGCGACCCAGATCTCAGCCGCCCCCGCCGCGAGTGCCTCCTGCAACGAGGTGAATGCCGTCGCCCAGCTCTGACCATCCCGCGTCCCGCTCGTGTTGGCGGCGTTGACGTAGGCCCGCGTGCCCGGGATCGCGGAAGGCACGGGCGGCTGCCCGCTGACCGGTTGTGGCGACATCGCACGAGGGGGCTGATTCTCCATGGCCGCCGCGCGGGCCTCGCGGGCCCTGAGTTCTGCGAGCGTGATCCAGCCATCATGGTCCGTGTCAATCTGGTCCCAGCGCTGACGCATCCGCTCCGGTGCCTCATCAGGGCTGAGTTTGCCATCACCGTTGCGGTCGAATTGCCGGAGGAGTTCTTCCGGACGCAGACGCGGCGGAAATGGTGACACCGCGGTGGCAGGGCCCTCGGCACCCCAGGCCGGCGGGCCGAATACCAGAAGGGTCAACAGGAGGATGAGGGTCTTCATGGGTGATGCAACTCCGCTGGGATCCACAAGGTTAACATTCTCCTCGCAAACCTGATAAGACAAGAGCTGGCCATCCTGAGCCGGCGCAGCCGGTCACCGTTCACACCGCGGGAACCTTTCCCGGCCAATCCCCAGGGGACGGCTGAAGACTCACGGTAAAGACCAGTTCCCCGGCTGTCAACACGAGGGGCGCCCCGGGCGGCGACTTTTCCCAGGGGACACACGTCAGGTTTGGGACTATCTCGTTGCCAAGACGGGTCACCAAGGGGCGGGGACGAGAGACCAGGGCGGGTGGGGAGGTGCCTCGCCAGGCGGTCCTCGTGGCAGAGGGCCGTCGCTTCTACCTGCACGATCGCCTCAGCACCACCGCGGAGGACTGCTCTGACTTGCAAGAAAGCCTCGACTATTCGGCAGCCTCGCCCTCGACCCCTGTGAAGCCCCTTCCGTGGATCACGAAGGGCTTAGCCGATCTTGGCGACGAAGTGAGGTTCGCATGGCCGGTCTATGACATCCGCCTGACTATCGCTCAAGCGGGCCGCGAGGTCCCCTCCCACCATCAGAAGTGACCGCGGCGGAATTGACCCCGATACTCGTTTATTTTTCTATGAGATACTCGAGTGACGAATATCATAGTTTTAAAGTACCAACCGCTCACACAGAAAAATAAAATATCCATGAGAGGAAGACGCCCATGCCCAGACCTCCGTATGGGTGGTGAAGAACGATATCATACGGGGGTCGAACGATAGGTGGGACGCTCGCCACGGAGACTCGGCGGGGGAGATCCGGCCGGTTTCGGCTGGTCTACCCCATGCGAAGCGGCATGCAACTCCCCCTGAAAGCGTGTCACAGCGCACCATTTGGCCGCCAGGGCGGGTCTCAATAGACCATGGGCCGCAGACCATTTTATTCAGATAGTCATTGCCGTTAGAATTCTATAGGTATATAATTCGCTAGCGTGCCTTCAGGGATTTATTCGATTATCCATTTGATGAAAGGAGTTTGGCATGATCTCAAGTGAGGCACAGCATCCACGCGTCAACGGGCAGTGGACCCCCCTTCCGGGTCAGTCGGCCCAATCGCCACCCGGGCCAGAGGACCGCCTCGCCCAAGCGGCGCGCTCCCGGCGCTCACCCAGTGCGGCCGACGACACTCTGTATGATAGCAAGGCGGCGGGTCTGGAACTGACCGAAGTCAAGCAGGTCGTGACAAGGGGCGGGGAGGAGAAATACCTCTGGAAAGTAACGCCAAAGGGGAACGGCCGGTTTCCCTCCCGCTGGGTCCAGCCGGGACGGAACATGGTCAGGTCCCTCGAGGAAGCGTGGTATCCCTACGGATGGGGTATGTATACTCCCCACGATCAGTGGGAGGTGCAGAGGGACCTGGCGGCCCAGGCCCGGAACCTCCAGCCGAAGGTGGTCTTTGAGGTCCCCGGCTGGCAGCGATACCAGAATCAGTGGGTCTTCGTCCACGCTGGGGGCGCGATCTCCGCAGGGGGTGCGGTCCCCGCGGTCGAGGCCCGGCTCCCGGCCCCCTTCGACGCCTATTGCCTGCCCACCCCTTCGGGGACTCAGCATGAGCGGAGGGAGGCGGCCCTGGGGACCCTCATGCCGCTAACAATTGGTCTCCCCATAGGGGCAATTATCCCCCTCTGGTGTGCGCTGTGGCTCCCCCCTTTACGGCCCTTCCTCCCCCTTGATCTGACGATCTTTCTCCATGGGAGGACGGGGAGCTTCAAGACCAGCCTGCTGCGGGTCATGCTGGCCGCCTGGGGCTGTCCGGTCGAAAGCCAGAATCACTTTCTTCCGTATGCGAGCACGACCCGGGCCCTCGAGGAGCTCCTCGAGCGGGCCCGGCATCTGCCGGTCGTCATTGACGACGTTGTCCCAAATACCACGCGACGGGACGACGGGAAACTGGCGACGATCCTCCGCAAGGTGGGGAGCGGGGAGCCCCGCTGGACATTTCAAGGCAGGGGCGAGCCCCAGAGGCTGGGGTTTGAAGGCCTGCTCTATATGACAGGAGAATCCCCTCCGCAGACGGATTCCCTGCGGGCCCGGAGCTGGCTGATCTCGACCGATAAGTATCGCATCTCCTCCACATCGCTGGGGCTGCTGGAGGAGGAGGTGATCCGCAAGGGGCTGCTCTCCCGGGCCATGGCGGACTACCTGGTGTATGTGGCCGAAAACTGGGATACCTTGCGGGAGCAGCTCCCCCAGCGGTATGAACGGGCCCGGGCCCGGTTCCTCGTCCCCGGACCGATCACCCATCCGCGGCGGGCCGGGATGGCCGCCCTCCTTCTGCTGGGGGGAGAGCTCCTTTTGGAGTATGCGGAAAGCGTGGGTGCCATCACGGGGGCGGAGCGGAAAGCCTGCCAGGAATTTTTGCGGGAGGTCCTCCATCATCTGGCGGAATATATGGACTCCACTCCCGGGGAGGACCAGTTCCCCAAACTCCCTGCGTCCCTCCAGTTTCTGACGTATGTCCGGATGGCCCTGGAGATGGGCAAGGGTCATTTCCGTCCTAGCGAGCGTGTGGCCACCGGGAGATGGGACCTCTGGGGATGGGTCCCTGACCCCCGGGCGAAGGTCAGCAAGAGGCGAAATGACTTGTCGGACACCACGCATGGCGAGAGATTCTCTGGATGGTATGACCTCTGCCGTTCGGCGGATAGCCCTCAGGACGTCGAACGAACCGTCGAGCTCATGGCGGCCTGGGAGGAGAAGCTTTCTCAGTCAAAACAGTCAAAGAAGGGGACCGCCAAGAAGGCAGAGAAATCCACCAATAAAGAGGGGCCCGGGTCCGAGCCAGAGATGATAGTGCCCCCCTGGAAGAGGGAAGACCCAGAGGCCTTGCCGTCGGAGTGGCCACCGGAGGAGCAGGCCAAGCTCAGGGAACTGATGACTCCCGATGGGAACAATCGCCCAGAGGAGGCGGGGTGGAAACCCCTCGGGACGTGTCTCGGTTATGTGGTGCAGTTTCAAAGCATCGATCATTGCCCCGATGCTTGGGAGGGAACGCTCTATCTGCAGGGGGAAGAGGCCTACAACGTTGCCCAACAGATCGCCAGGAAGCTGCGGCTACCCATGCTGCCCCCATACCGGACACTCGTGGAAGAACTGGGGAAGGGACAACTCTTGGTCGTTTCGGATAAGAACCGCCACACCGTGCGGAAGGGTTTCGGCGGGACTATCCGGCGGTATCTGGCCATTGACATGGCGATCCTCCGCGAGGTCGATCACTATCTGGACCTCTGGCGCGAGACAGAGGACCCCGCAGAGTGGTGGCTCGACCTGCAAAAAGAAGGGCCGTGTCCGCAGCTCAAACTACCCCCGCTGGACCCGAGTTACGGACCTCGCGTGGCGAGTCACGCTGAGCTGGAGGAGGGGTGCGGGCCGGACCCGGCATCATGGGCCCGGGTCTGGCTGGAGAGGGTCGTAGCCGTCTTTCAACCGTCAAATGGGCCGCCTACTCCGCTGGCAGAATCGCAACCCTTCGGACCTGCCCCCTCTGACCGCAGTGACCGCAGCAGCGAAAGGGCCCACGGGCCGCGGCCCTGGTGTCCAGGGGGCCCCAGTGCTGAGGACGGCGGTCCCCACGAACCGCCAGCGGCTCTCCATCCTGTCGATCAGACTCCCCCGACAGAGGGGACTGGTGACTGGATTGACCGCAATGACCGCAGCGAGGCGGAGGGCGAGCGACGGCATCCCCACGATGCACACGATGGAGAGGCACACGATAAAGCAGGAGCGGGGGCCGGTTTCGGAGGAGGCGATCCGCACGATCCGCCACCCAATTCCCATAAAGCGGATGAGCTCCCGTTGGCCGCGGGACCCGCTGACCGGATGGACCGCAGTGACCGCAACCCGAGAGAAACCCCCGTGGGCGAATCCCCTCCCGTCCAGCGGGAAACGGCAGCCGATCCCCCGGGCGACACGGTACCACAGGCCCTGCGTGCGATTTTTGGGACTGTTCGGGAGGCTTCTCCCCAAGGCGGGGAGTGTCTGGATGAGGAAAGCGCCGCAGCGATGACCCCGTCGGGACCATCTCCGGCCTCGCCCGCCGCGATGGATCCGCCTCATCAGGTGGCGAACCCGACTGACATCGCAGGTCAATCCCCCCTTCAGGCCAGGCGACCGCGGGGACGACCACCCAAAGGGCGGGGTTAATCTGTGATGAGGACCCATACCGAGAGCGATTGGCCCGGAAAACAACGAGACACGAGAAAGGTACCTGCCGACGGCCGCCGGTTCACCGCTCATGACGCTGTTCCGGCTCTTGCCGGGGTTACGGCACAGCTCGTAGCCGCCCGGCCCTAACTGTGATGAACACCCGCAGATAGAGCACCTCACGCCTGCGCGGAGGCAGCGTGCCATCAGGTCTGGACATGACTTGGCTCACGGATCATCATTGGGGCGTGAGCCGGACCTCGCGGGCCTCGCGATGGCCAAAGGGGAGGATTGGTAACAAGGTCGGAGTAGCACCGAGCCAGCGTCCAGGCCCGTCTTGGCCAAAGAAAGCCAAATAAAACGGAGGTGTCACCAGATGATCCCGAGTATCTTCAATGACGTGATCGGTCCCGTGATGCGCGGGCCCTCCAGCTCGCATTGTGCGGCAGCACTGCGGATTGGACGACTGGCGCGGGACCTCATGGACGGCTCGTTCGAGGAGGTCCTGGTGGAGTTCGACCGTCAGGGTTCGCTCCCCACCACCCATGAGTCGCAGGGTTCCGACATGGGGCTCTTCGGCGGGCTGCTGGGGTGGGAGGCCACCGATGAGCGCTTGCCCCGTTCGCCGCAGGCCCTGCGTGATCTCGGTGTCCGGGTGCGGATCGAAACGGTGGACGCTGGCGATCCCCATCCCAACACTTATCGTCTGACCTTGCGACGGGACGCGGAACAGCACTTCCTGCGGGCGATCTCGACCGGCGGCGGGATGATCGAGGTCCTCGAAGTGGATGGCCTTCCTGTTTCCATGTGCGGTGACTATTTTGAAACGCTGATCTGGGTCCGCAATGGCGGGGCGGCCCTGGCGGAGGAACTGGCCCGGCTTGTCCTGGCCGATGCGATCCTCGTTTATCAGGGCCCGGGCGAGCAACTGGTGGAAGTCAAGGGAGACCAGTTCGTAGATGAGACGACAATCGCCAGACTTCAGGCGAGCTTCCCGATCCGGGGCGTGAAACGCCTGGCGCCGGTTTTGCCCGTTCTCTCCCACCGTGACACCCGTGTTCCCTTCACGCGCTGTGCGGAGATGCTGGCCTATGATGCGGGTCGAAACCTCCCGCTGTGGAAGCTGGCGGTGGCTTACGAAATGGCCCGGGGCCGCCTGAGCGAGGCGGATGTGATCGCCCGGATGGTGGAGATTGTCCGTATCTTGCGGCGCTCGGTGGCGCAAGGTCTGGCCGGAACGCAGTACGAGGATCGCCTCCTCGGCTGCCAGTCTATGAAATTCCAGGAGCTGATGCGGGCTGGACGGCTGCTCAGCGCCGGGGTCCTGAATCGCATCATCCTATACGTTACGGCCCTGATGGAGGTGAAAAGCTCCCTGGGGGTGATCGTGGCGGCCCCGACGGCGGGGGCCTGCGCAGCCCTGCCCGGGGCGGTCATCGCCACGGCAGAAGAGCTGGGACTGGACGAGGTGGCGATGGCCAGGGCGATGCTGGCCGCCGGGGTGATCGGGGTCTTGATTGCCACGCACTGGACCTTTGCCGCAGAGGTGGGAGGATGCCAGGCCGAATGCGGCGCGGCCGCCTGCATGGCGGCGGCTGCCTTGAGCGACATGGCCGGGGGGACTTTGGGGCAATCGGTGGCGGCCGCTTCGCTCGCCCTGCAAAGTGTGCTGGGCCTGATCTGTGATCCGATTGCCAACCGCGTGGAGGCCCCCTGCCTCAGTAAGAACGTGCTGGCGGCGACCCACGCCCTGGCCTGTGCGAATATGGCCCTCGCCGGGTATGATCCGCTCGTGCCACTCGACGAGGTCATCGACGCCGCGAAACAGGTGGGCCAGCAGTTGCCCCGCGAGCTCCGCTGCACGGCCCTCGGGGGACTCTCCATCACACCGACCTCGCAGGCCCTGGAGCGGCAGCTGGCAGCCAAAAGGCGAGCGGTATCTGGCAGCGGGGATAGCCATGATCGACAATAAGAGTCTGGTTCTGGGTGAGACCGACGAGACATGCCGACGGCCTATCCCTGGCCACTTCGCATGACGGCTCTTTTTCAACCAAGTTGGGGAGGGGACAATCATGAAACTTGAATCCTCAGCCGTGAAGAGTGCGGCGCAGCAGCTCACGTTTCGGACCCAGGCCTTCATTGATGGCCAGTTCGTGAGTGCCCAGAGCGGGAAGACGTTCACGACCGAGAACCCGGCCACGGGCCAGCCCCTGGCGGAGGTGGCGGCCTGCGATCGTGAAGACGTCGATCGTGCCGTGCAGGCGGCCCGCCGGGCCTTTGAAGAGGGGGTCTGGTCGCGGATGAAACCGGCGCAGCGCAAGAAGGTGCTTTTGCAGTACGCCGACCGGCTGGAGGCCCAGGCCGATGAGCTGGCCCTCCTGGATACCCTCGAGGCCGGTAAGCCGATCGCCGATTGCGCGACGCTCGATATCCCGGACACCATCCACTGTATTCGCTGGCATGCCGAGGCCATCGACAAGCTCTACGACCATATCTCGCCGACCGGACCGGAGAATCTCGCCCTGATTGTGCGGGAACCCGTGGGGGTGGTGGGGTGCGTCATCCCCTGGAATTTTCCGGCCCAGATGGCGGCCTGGAAGATCGGGCCGGCCCTGGCCGCTGGCAACAGTGTGGTCCTCAAACCTGCCGAACAGACTTCCCTCAGTGCCATCCGTATGGCGGAACTGGCGGCGGAGGCGGGGGTCCCCCCGGGCGTCTTTAATGTTGTCCCGGGTCTGGGTGAGACGGCCGGCCAGGCCATCGGGCGGCACCCCGACATCGACATGGTGGCGTTCACAGGCTCGACCGAGGTCGGGCGGTACTTTCTCAGGTATTCCGCCGAATCGAACCTCAAACGGGTGATCCTGGAATGCGGCGGGAAGAGCCCGCAAATTGTCTTCGACGACCCACCGGACCTCGAGGTGGTGGCCAATCACGCGGTGGGTGCGGCCTTCTGGAACATGGGCGAGAACTGCAGTTGCGGCTCGCGGCTGATCGTGCACAAGAAGGTCAAGGATGAGCTGCTGGCGAGGATCGTCCGACTGGCAAGGACCTGGCAGGTCGGCGATCCCCTCGACCCGCAGACGCGGATTGGCCCGATGATTGAAAGGGCCCACCTGGAGAAGGTCCTCGGCTATATCGAGGCTGGGCGGGCCGAGGGGGCCAGGCTGATTCTGGGTGGTCGCCGTACCCTGGAAGAGACCGGCGGCTACTACGTGGAGGTCACGATCTTCGATGAGGTGACCAACCGGATGAAGATTGCCCGGGAGGAGATTTTCGGCCCGGTCCTCTCCGTGATCTCCTTTTCCACCGAAGAGGAGGCCGTGGCGATCGCCAACGAGACCAGCTATGGTCTGGCGGCCTCGCTCCACACACGCGACATCAATCGGGCCCATCGGGTGGCCCGGGCGATCCGCGCCGGCACCGTGTCGGTGAATTGTTATTCGGAAGGGGATATCACGACGCCCTTTGGCGGGTTCAAAGAGTCGGGGTTCTTTGGGCGGGACAAGTCGATCTGGGCCCACTTGCAATACACCGAACTGAAGACGATCTGGATCCAACTGAGCTGAGGAGCGGAGCCTGCACGCGATGAAGACGAAAGCCCCATCCAGCCTTGCGTTTCGTGGCGTCTTTGTGGCCCTTGTCACGCCGCTGCAGGCGGACGGGGGCCTGGATTTGAAGACCCTTGCCCGCCATGTGGAGTCCCTGCTTGGAGCAGGCGTCCATGGGCTGGTCCCGCTGGGGAGCACGGGGGAATTTTATGCCCTCACGGCCGAGGAACGGCGGATGGTCCTGGAGACCACGCTGGAAACTGTTCACGGCCGGGTGCCCGTGGTCGCCGGGACCAATGCCAGCGCGACCCGCGAGGTCGTGGCCTTCAGCCAGGAGGCCGAAAGACTGGGGTGCCAGGGTGTGATGCTGGCCCCGCCCTGTTATTCCCTGCCGCGGCCGGATGAACTCCGCGCCCATTTCAAGGCCGTCAGCAACGCGATCAGCATTCCCATCATGCTTTACAATTGCCCGGGCCGGACGGGGGTGGACATGACACCCGAGGTCATCGAGACGCTGGCCGAATTGCCCCAGGTCCGCTACGTCAAGGAAAGCACCGGACAGATCGAACGGATCAGCAGGCTGTTGCGGCAATGTGGTGACAGGCTGGGCATCTTCTGCGGTGCCGACACGGTGGCCTTCGAGAGCCTTGCCCTGGGGGCCGTCGGCTGGGTGGGAGGTGTGGCCAACGTCGTCCCCCTGTCGCATGTTGACCTCTACCGGCTGATGGTCGAGGAGGGGGATTTCGCGGCGGCCCGCCAACTGTATTTCCAGATGTTGCCCCTTTTGAGCCTGATGGAAAACGGCGGCAAATACACGCAGTGGGTCAAAGCGGCCTGCGGCCTGATGGGCCGTCCGGTCGGTCCCCCCCGCGCCCCGTTGCGGCCTGCCACCGCCCAGGAACTCAAGCAACTCAGGGCGGCCCTCGCTGAGCTCCCGGAAGGCCGGTCCGCGAAAAAGAGAACACCATGAACTTTGAATCCAGCCACCCGGCAGGTCCCGGGAGGCGCTTTGGCGTGAGAAATCCTCGCCTGAGGGCCTTCCTAACGTGGACGGTCTCAGTGGGAACGCCGTGGCCAGCGACGCGGTGTTGACTGTAAGGAAGCAAGCAAGCCAGCT